>OLPA01001572.1_pt1 | contig 18613 bp, 20 predicted proteins | sample 1672811 | NCBI WGS metagenome assembly OLPA01 (sample SAMEA3136726, study PRJEB25190) | human gut metagenome | biome: human gut; feature: human-associated habitat; material: faeces | place: Austria | collected 2013
ATGGAGAGAAAAGAAGAAATTATTCAAGCGACACTTATGTTAGCGTCTAAAAATGGAATAGACAATGTTTCAATGTCACAAATAGCGATGTAATTAGGAATAAGGAAACCATCATTGTATAATCATTTCCGTTCGAAGGATGAAATTGTAAAGGCAATGTATGATTATTTAAGAACACAAGCAAAAGAAAAACTAAAAATAACGGATCTTGATTATGGAAAACTTGTCAAAGATAAAAGTCTAGAAGAAGTTTTAAAATTAGCGGTTCATAATTATTGTAAGATGAGTACACAAAGTGAAATGTTTTCATTTTATAAAATCATTTATTCAACACGTGCTACAAATTGTATGGCTACCCAAATTATGTGTGAGGAAACAGAAAAAATGCTTTTAGCAACAAAAAATCTTTTTATGCATTACAAGTTCATCAAAAAATATTTGTAAAAGACATTGATCAGGCAGCTATCTCTTTTACAATGACAATACATTCTTTGATTGATTATCAATTAGATAGGAAAAGTTGCAGGAACTGGACTAGGAATGTCCATTGTCAAAAAGCTTGTAGATGTAATGAATGGAAGTATTGAGGTTGAAACAGAACTAGGTAAGGGAACGAAATTTACCCTGGTTTTACAACATAAGGTTGCTGATAATAATTTATTTTTGACAAAGACAGATATGTCTTTAGTTGATGAACAACAAATTTTACAAGGGAAACACGTTTTATTGGCTGAAGATACTGATTTGAATGCAAAAATAGCGATAACGATTTTAGAAGATATGGGATTAATAGTTGAATGTATTGAAGATGGGATTCAATGTGTGACTAAAATGGAACAAATGCCTGATAAAAACTATGATTTGATTTTAATGGATGTTCAAATGCCTCATATGGATGGTTATAAAGCAACGGAAACAATTAGAGAATTATCTGATGAAGGAAAGGCTCATATTCCAATTGTTGCTTTAACTGCTAATGCTTTTGAAGAAGATAGAAAAATGGCAATTTCAAAAGGAATGAATGATCATATTGCTAAACCAATTGATGTAAAAAAGGTTGAGGAAGTTATTATTTCTGTTTTAAAATAATATTTTCAATAAAAAGAAAAAGGATGTTATTTATCTAAAATCACATATTCTTCTCTTTTTTAGATATATTCATTGAATTTTTCTGCTTCTTTTTTTAAAATAAAACCATATCGAGGAGAAAAACATGCAAAATAGTAAAATAACAATGAAAGAACTTTTATATAAAATGGCTTGTTATCAAGAACTATATCCAAATGTACATCTTTTTGAAAAAACAGATTTAAATCAAATGAACTCTAATTTTTTAAGCAATACAATAGAAGCATTTCGTTTAAAAAAAGATTGTACAAAATTAGAATATTGCAAAGATAAACTTTATCATGTCATTTCTAAATACTATGTTGTAGATCAAAAAGAATATGTAATGGAAATTATTTGTTGTTTAGACGAACAACTAGAGCTATCGCGACAAGAAAATAGCAGTCTTATTTTAAAGTATTTGGGTAAACACGATGATTTTTATTTAGATGTATTAACAGGTGCTTATAATAGACGTTTTTATGAAGAAAAAATAAAACATCAAACAACTCCTGCAGAAATTGTTATGCTCGATGTGGATGATTTTAAGATTTATAATGATACATTTGGTCATGATTTCGGAGATAGGGTTCTTAAAATGATTGTTGAACATATTAAGAATGCACTTAGAAATCAAGACAAACTTATTCGCTATGGTGGAGATGAATTCATTATTTATTTGCCAAATATTGAAAAAGAAGATCTTTATTTAATTATGCAAAATATTTTAAAAAATATTCATCATGCAACAATCAAAGGGTATGAAAGTGTTCAATTTTCTATGAGTGCAGGGATTACAATGTATCAAACAGGGACAATTGAAGAAGCAGTTTCTTTGGCAGATCATTTATTATACCATGCTAAAAGAAAAAAGAATTGTATATTTACAGAATTAGATCATCAGTATTATTCTGATAGAAATGATACTAAACAAACAATTCTTATTGTTGATGATTCTGAGTTAAATCGTGCAATTCTTTATGAAGTATTAAAAGATGATTTTTATTTATTGGAAGCTACAAATGGGCAAGAATGTATTGACTATATTAAACAATATGGTTCGGGAATTTCTTTGATTTTATTGGATATTATTATGCCTGAAATTGATGGCTTTGATGTTTTACAATGGATGGAACAAGAAAAATGGTTAGATGATATACCTGTTATTTTAATTTCAAGTGAAGATTCAGCAAATATCATTAATAAGGGTTTTGTGATGGGAGCATCTGATTACATTAAAAGACCTTTTGATTATCGAATTGTTTATCGACGTGTTTATAATATAATTAAACTCTACGCTAAACAAAAAAGATTAATGGATTTATTAAAAAAACAAGTAGAAAAGAACTAAACGTTATTAATGATTTTATCGTATTGAATTTGGAAAATATATTTGATTTTTATCATAATGTTTTTATGGACAGGATAAACATCACAGTGGTCAAACTTTAAGGTTTATCCTTTTTTCTGTAAATTATTTTGATTTTAAGAAGATGATATAACATTTGTGAAAATAATAGAATAGTTAAAAAAGTTGATAACCAACAGAAAAAGCCAAAAGTTGATTTCCTGAGTTATTTGTAGCTCAAGAAATCCTCAAGTTTTTCAATTAATTGAATTATAGCGATGCTATAATTTTTTTTATTAAAATCTTTGTTTAAATATGGTAAAATATTTTAAAGAAAGTTGGTGACGATATGAAAAGAAAAGCAATTTATAAACTTTCTTTTAAAGAATATTTAAAAGCAATAATGATTTTTATTGTTTTTATAATGATTTGTTCTATTTCGTTTTTCTTTTATATAAAAAAAGATATAGAAAATGAATCTGTTAATAAAGTGGTTGTTAAGACAGAAAAACAAACTGAAAGTTTAAAACAGTATATAGATATTCAATATCGATATCTTGAAGGTATTGGTAATCATATAAGCCAGCAAGATTTATTTTGCGAAGATAATATAAATTTAATTCATTCCATTAAAGAATATACAAAATTAGAAAATGTTGGAATTATTGATAAAAATGGAGAAAGTCATTATGATAATGGTGCCGTAAAGAATGTAAGTCATCGTGAATATTTTCAAGAAGCACTAAAGGGAAATAGAGTCTTAAGTGCTCCACTTGAAAGTGTTATTGCAGGGAAGACACGTGTTATTATAGCGGTACCTATTTATGATCAACAAAAAGAAATTGTAGGAGTTATAGGTGGTAGCTATGATATCGGGGATCTAAATAAAATTGTTTTTAGAGGTATTTATGATGGAAAAGGATCGGCCTTTCTTGTTTCTAAAGAAGGGCAGTTGATTACTTATGATAATGCGGTTAAAAATAAAGATTTTTTAGCTTCTGAAAGTATTTATAGTTATTTTGCTGAATACAATGTTTTATCTCCGGATGATCTTCAAAGTTTAAAACAAAAATTTATTAAACAAGAAAAAGGTTATATGACTTTAAATAATAATAATAAAACATCTTATATGGCTTATTATCCATTAAAAATCAATGATTGGATCATGTGTTATAACATTGATGTAGATGTAGCACAGGAATCTTATACATTTATCATTTATGCTGAATATTTACTTTTTGCTTTATTTGTTTTTGCGTTAGTGGTTTTGTTATTTACAATTTATAAAGTAAACAATAAACATCAAAAAAGATTATTAGAATTTACACGTATCGATGCATTAACAGGTATAAAAAATAAGGAAACATTGCAAAATGAAATTAGTACATATTTAAAAAATGATTCTTCTCAACAATTAGGGGCACTTTTTATGATCGATGTTGATAATTTTAAAACAGTAAATGATTTAAATGGCCATGTTATTGGTGATGAAGTTTTAAAAAACTTTGGCTCAATTTTAAAAGAGTCTTTTACAGTAGAGGATATTGTAGGGCGTGCAGGTGGTGATGAATTTATTGTTTTTGTTAAAGATATTCAAGAGCATGGAAATGCGATAAATAAAGCCCAAGAAATATGTCAAAAGATAAGAAATATTGAAATTGACAATTTTAAAGGAACAATTTCTTGTAGTATTGGGATTGCCTTTTATCCTGAACATGGAACAACATTTAAAGGCTTGTATAATTTAGCTGATCAGGCTTTGTATCAAACAAAGAATCAAGGTAGAAATGGTTATACATGTTATACAAAATAATAAATTATAGATAAAAACTATCAAATTGATAATTTTTATCTATTTTTATTTATATAAATAGAAATGTATACTGTAGAACTAAGGGAGAGAAGAAAATGAAAAAATCTTATGTATATTTATTGACAACATTTATGTTATGGGGAAGTTTATATGTTGTCAGCCAATTTGTTTTAGGAAAGATTCCTACGTTTACAGTAGCAATGTTTCGCTATTTAATTGCTTTTATAGCATTAAGTTTAATCTCGTTAAAAAGTGAAAAAGAAAAAATAGAAAAAAGTGATTATAAATATTTCTTTATTATGGGATTTATTGGTTATTTTATTTCTGTTGATTGTCAACTTTTAGGAACTAAGATTGCCGGTGGATCAATGGCTTCACTTATTAATTCATTAAATCCAGTGATTATTAGTGTGATGGCAATGATTATTTTAAATGAAAAATTAGAAATGAATAAAATTGTTGGTATTGTATTATCGTTGGCTGGGGTTTATATGATTATAGGTACAGGAGCTAATATTCAGTTTTTAGGAGTTCTTATTTCTTTTATTGCAGTTATTGGTTGGGCTTTTATGTCTGTTATTTCAAGAAAGATTTCTAATAAATATAGTGCATTAACACTTACAAAAGTATCAATGTTGATTGCAACAATTTGTAATATCCCCGTGTCATTTTTAGAAGTACAAATGACACATCCTCTTATTCAAGTAGATTTAGGTGCTGTTTTAGGACTTGTTTATATGGGAGTTGTTTGTACGGCATTTACGAATATTTTATGGAATAAAAGTTTATCATTATTGCCTGCTAATACTTGTAGTGCTTTTTATCCAATTCAAACATTAACTTCTTCATTTTTAGGAGTTGTTGTTTTTCATGAGGTTTTGACAACTTCATTTGTATTGGGATCAGCTTTTATTATCGTTGGTGTTTTAATTAGCTTATTATTTAAAAAACGTACTCGAAAAGAAAAAGAAGTCCTAGTATAATCATATTAGGTGATACACATGAATTTATATCAATTACGTTATTTTACAACATTAGCACAAGAAGAACATTATACAAAGGCAGCTTTGAAATTACATATTACTCAACCGAGTTTAACGCATGCCATTCATTTATTGGAAGATGAGCTAGATGTTGCGTTGTTTGAAAAAAAGGGAAGAAATGTTGTTCTAACAAAGTATGGAAAACTTTTTTTAAAAGAAATCGAGCCAATTCTTAATCGTTTAGATGATTCTATAGAAAATATTAAACAAATTTCAAAAGGAAAAGAAACTTTAAATATCGGTTTTGTAAGAAGACTAGGGATGAGCTATATTCCCCAACTGATTTCTTCTTTTCAAAATGAAAATGTGACCTTTCAATGCCATAGTGGTTTTTCTTATGATCTTATTCATGATTTAAAGAAAAATGATTTAGATATTGTTTTTTGTTCCTATGTAGATGATCAAGATATATTTTTTAAACCTGTTATAACACAAGAGTTTTATGTAATCGTCAGTCTTAATCATCCACTTGCTAAAAATGATGAAATTGATTTAAAACAAATAGAAGATCTACCTTTTATTACTTTTACTAAAAATAGTGGAATTCGTCCAATGATCGATCATCTTTTAGAAAAGGCAAAAATACATCCTCATATATCAATGGAATTAGAGGAAGATGAAGTTGTTGGTGGTTTTGTAGGTCATGATTTAGGGGTAGCGATTGTTCCTGATATGGCAGTTTATGATTTGTTGCCAATCAAAAAAATAAAAATTAAAGATATAGATGAAAAACAAACATTTTATATGGCTTATTTAAAGAATACACAAAAATCAAAAGCATTTCTTGAATTTATTGAGCATGTAAATTGTGATGTATTGTAGAAAAATAAGTCTTTTTTCTAAAATGGAAAGAGATTTTTTTTAATTGATTAAAAATGATACACTATCATTTGTAGTAGAGAAAGTCGTATGGAATATAAACTAATAGCTTTTGATATGGATGGAACATTATTAAATTCTAATAAACAAATTTCAAAGAAAACCCAAGAAGCAATTGCTAGAGCAGTTGCGCATAATAAAATTATGATTTTAAATATAGGAAGAAACCCTGCAGAGCTTGAAGAATTTTATGATATTTTACCAGGTGTTCGTTATTTAAATTGTATCTCAGGCGCACTTGTTTATGATTTAAAAGAAAAGAAAGCCTTATATCAAAAAAGTTTTGATGAAGATATTTTGAAAAATATTTATTAAAAGAGTAACGGAAGTTACTTTTTTTATGCTAGGATAAAAACAAAGGAAGTGTTTAAGATGTTTAAAAAACAAAATAACATGACGGTCATGGATTTTACAGGAATTTATGAAAATGAAAAGTTTTATAAACATAAAAATATTAGATGGCTTGATTTACATGAATTACAAGGTGTTTATGGTTATTGTAGTCAAGAAGCAAGAAGAACAATAGAAGCTAAAATAAGTAATCTATCTCCTGAAGGTATACATTTTATAGATTCTGGTAATTTTCATTATGTTAGTGAGTTTTGGATAGAAAAAATGGAACATGATTTTATTTTAGTTGTTTTTGATCATCATAGTGATATGATGCAACCGATGTTTGATGATATTTTAAGCTGTGGATCTTGGATTTTAAATAGTTTAGAAAATAATAAATATTTAAAAAAAGTGATTTTAATAGGTATTGATGAAAAACAGGTTTCATTGATTAAACGTCAAGATAAGGTTCTCTATTTAACAGATGATGATTTAGAAAATAGAGAAGTGTGGAAAAAAGTTGATGATTTATTACGTCAATATCCTTTATATATTTCAATTGATAAAGATGTTTTGAGTCAAAATGTTATTCAAACAGATTGGGATCAAGGTTCTATGCAACTCATGGAATTTAAAATATTACTCGCTTATTTATTTAAAAACAGTCAAACAATTGGAATTGATATTTGTGGAGAATGTGCTAATGAAGTAGGACAATTAAATGAAATTAAAGAAGATGATGCTTTTAATGAAAAAATACTTTCCTTTTTAAAAAAAGAAGAGGATTAAGTAAAAAGTCTTAATCCTCTTTTAAAGTATTATGAAACATATTTAAAAGTAATTCTACAAAGATTACAACAATCGATTGTAAATCAACAATTGATTGTTTTGATAAAGTATATCCTGGAAGAATAAGTGTATTTTCAATTAATAATTTAGGCTTTGGATTTAAAGTAATCATATACGTATTTTTAGAGGCGTTTGTAAGGTCAAAAAAACGAGAAACATTATTTTGATTACCTTCAATAGAAAAATAAATCAAAAGGTCATCTTCATGAATTGTATTATAAAGATGACTTGCTTGCATATAATCATAAGCAAAATAAGTATTAATACCTAAATCTTGTAATCCTAAAACTAAATGCTTTGCTGGTAAAGATGAATAATGAACACCAATGATATAGATGTTTTTGGTGTTTTTTATTTGTTTAATAAGTTGGTTGAGCTTATTTTGATCAATGTTATTGAATTGACGAATGACTGATAAATATTTAGATGTTAATTCATCAAATAGATTTTCAGAATTTACTTCAACATGTTCTTGATGCAAATAATGAAGCATGTCAAAACGAAAATCTTTATAACCTTTATAACCTAAAACTTGACAAAATCTTAAAATTCCAGAAGTTGAAACTTGACATAGTTCAGCAATTTTAGTAATCGTCGCTGTTTCAATAGCTGTAGGGTTTTGAACAATATAATCGTAAACTTTACGTTCTGTTTTAGAAAAATCATTTTTATGTAAGTGGATGGTTTCCATTAAGTTCATAGTCTCACCTCATGTTTATTTTATATAAAAATGATAAAATTGTCAAAATAATATGTAACTATTGACAAAAGAAAATAATAAGATTATGATTTGCTTGTAAAAATTATCAAAATAAAACGTAAAAAGTTACAAGGAGACTATTATGAAACAATTACCAGAAGGATTTTTATGGGGTGGCGCAACTGCTGATTTCCAATATGAAGGAGGATTCAATGAAGGAGGAAGAGGACTTTTATCACATGACTTTGAAACAGATGGATCAATGGAAAATCCAAGACATCATACATTTCAAATGCCCGATGGAACAATTTTAAAACCAAGAAGTTCATTTTTCTATGCTGATCCTGTTCCTAATGAAGCAAAGCCAGTTTTTTTAGATGATGAATATTATCCAAGTCATCAAGCGGTTGATTTTTATCATCATTATAAAGAAGATATTGCTTTAATGGCAGAAATGGGATTTAATGTTTTCCGTTTTAGTATTTGTTGGAGTCGTATTTATCCTTTGGGAGACGAAGAAACACCTAATGAAGAAGGATTAAAATTTTATGATGAAGTTATTTCGGAACTTGAAAAACATCATATGGAACCATTTATTACTATTTGTCATGATGAAATGCCGATGCACTTAGCTTTAAAATATGGTGGATGGTCAAATCGTTTTGTTATTGATTGTTATGTAAAATATTGTAAAACACTCTTTGAAAGATATGGAAAACGTTGTAAATATTGGTTGACATTTAATGAAATCAATGCTGTTAGAGGATTTGGACCATGTGGAACAAAAGAAAGTGATGGAAAAGTGAGATATCAAGCAGATCATCATATGTTTGTTGCTAGTGCTAAAGCTGTTATTTTAGGACATCAAATGATGCCAGGTAGCATGTTTGGAACAATGTATGCAATGAGTGAACTTTATCCAGCAACGTGTAAACCAGAAGATATGTTTAAACGTCTTCAAGCAAGAAGAGAAAACTGGTATTTTATTGATACGATGGCAAGAGGTTATTATCATCCTTATGCTAAAAGTGTGTGGAAACATCATGGCTTTGATTCATTAGAAATCACAGAAGAAGATAAAGAAATTTTAAAAGAAGGACAATTAGACTTTGTTTCATTTTCTTATTATCGTTCAAATACAGTAAAAAAAGATGATCCATGGTTTAATGTTGGAGGTTCTTCAAATCCTTATTTAGAAAATACACCTTGGGGATGGCCTGTTGATCCACTTGGGCTTAGACATTGTATGAATGAAATTTATGATCGTATTCAAAAACCAATTTTTATCGTAGAAAATGGTATGGGAGCTATTGATCAAGCAGATGAAAATGGATATGTTGAAGATGATTATCGTATTGATTACTTACAAAAACATTTATCAGCTATGGCTGATGCGATTAATGAAGATGGTGTTGAATGTTTAGGATATACGATGTGGGCACCAATTGATCTTGTTTCTTTATCAACTGGAGAAATGAAAAAACGTTATGGATTTATTTATGTTGATATGGATGATAAAGGAAATGGAACTTTAAAACGTACAAAGAAAAAATCATTTAATTGGATGAAACATATTATTGAAACAAATGGGGAAGCCCTTGACGAAAAACTCTAGCAATCAGCTAGAGTTCTTTTCATTATTGACACTTCTTTATAATTCCTATAATATTAGTAGGAAAAGAGAGGTACCTTATGATTTATTTAGACTATGCAGCCAATACACCAATAGAAAAAGAAGTACTTGATACGTATTATCAAGCAACCATGAAATATTTTGCTAATCCTAATGCAAGTCATACACTAGGATTACAAGCAAAAGAAGTTATTGATCAAACAACAAAGCACATTGTTGAACAATTACATGTCTTACCTGAAGAAATCATTTATACATCAGGAGCTAGTGAAGCCAATAACCTTGCAATCAAAGGTATTTTAGAAAGATATAAACATCGAGGTAAACATGTTTTAATTTCACCTTTAGAACATAATTCAATTTTATCAAGTCTTACAAAAATGCAAGAAAATGGTTTTATTGTTGAAATGATTCCTTTAAAAGAAGATGGACAAGTCAATGTTGAAAAAATGAAATCAATGATTCAAGAAGATACGATTTTAGTAAGTGTTTGTAGTGTGGATAGTGAACTTGGAATTAGACAACCGATTGAAGAAATTGGAGAAGTTTTAAAAGATTATAAATATTGTTTTTTTCATAGTGATGCTTCTCAAGTAATTGGTAAAGTAGCTATTGATTATCAAAATGTTGATTTGATTACTATTGCACCTCATAAGTTTTATGGTATGTTGGGAACTGGTATGTTAATTAAAAAGAAAAAAGTTGGTTTAAAAACACAAATTGATGGGGGAAAGTCAACAACTGTTTTTAGAAGTGGAACGCCTGAACTGGCACATATTGTATCGATTGAAAAAGCTTTAGAGATTGCTCTTTCCAAACAACAAGAACGAGAAATTTATGTAAAATCAATCAATCATCAAATGCTTGAACAATTAAAACAATATGATCAAGTATTAATAAATCATACAAAATATTCTTTACCTCATGTTATTAATATTTCCTTAAAAGGAATGAAAGCTACAAAATTTGCACAAATGCTCGATCAACAAGGTATCTATATTTCTACTAAAACTTCATGTTGTCCTGTAGAAACACCTTCTAAAATGGTTTATGCGCTTTATCAAGATCGTCAAAGAGCGATGTCTTCTTTTAGAATTAGTTTATCGCATTTAACAACAGAAAAAGAAGTTCAAGATTTTCTAAAAATCTTTGATCAATGTTACAAGGAGTGCTTTGGAAATGGAAAAATATAAAGAAATAGAAAGAAGTATCATAAAAACATATCGTAAAGAAATTTGGTCTAAATTTATAAAAGCTGTTAAAAATTATCAACTTATCCAAGAAAATGATAAAATTATGGTTTGTATTAGCGGTGGAAAAGATTCTTTTTTAATGGCTAAGTGTATTCAAGAATTACAAAGACATGGGCGTGTTCCTTTTGAAGCTCATTATGTTGTGATGGATCCAGGATATAACAGTTATAATCGTGATTTTATTGAAGATAATGCAGATTTATTGAATGTACCTATTAAAATCTTTGAAAGTAATATTTTTGATGTGGTTTCAACAGTTGATAAAAGTCCATGTTATTTATGTGCAAAGATGAGAAGGGGCTATCTTTATAGTAAAGCACAAGAGTTAGGATGTAATAAAATTGCTTTAGGACATCACTTTGATGATGTGATTGAAACAATACTTCTTTCGATGTTTTATGGTTCTGAAATCAAAGCGATGATGCCTAAATTACATAGTGAAAACTTTGAGGGATTAGAGCTTATTCGCCCTTTATATTTAGTAAAAGAAGAAAGTATTATTTCTTGGCGTAAACATAATGATTTGACTTTTATCAATTGTGCATGTCGTTTTACTGAAGGATGTTCTTTAATTAATGATGGAACAAGTAAAAGAAAAGAAGTCAAAGAACTCATTAAAACAATGAAACAAGTAAACCCAAATGTTGATCAAAATATTTTTAAAGCTTTAGATAATGTTAATTTAGATTGTATTTTAGGAACGAAAAAGGATAAAGTTTACCATAGCTTTTTAGAGGATTATGAAAAATAAAGAAATTATAAAAAAAGCTTTTGAAAAATCGATACCTATTATGTGTAGTTATCTTTTTGTATCGATTGCTTATGGAGTGATGATGAACGAAGCTGGCTTTTCTTGGTATGTAGCATTACTTGTGAGTTTTTTGATTTATACGGGTGCTTTTCAATTTCTTTTGATTACTTTATTAAGTGGGAGAACTTCTTTACTTACAATTGGTGTTACAGCTCTTTTAATGAATAGCCGACAACTTTTTTATAGTTTATCTTTTATAGATGTTTTTAATAAAATGAAGCAAAAATGGTATATGATTTTTACCATGACTGATGAAACTTATGCGGTTAATTGTAATCTAGAAGATCAAGATAAAGAACAAGTTATGTTTTATGTCGCACTTTTTTCAAGATGTTATTGGCTTATTGGAACTGTTTTAGGAGCGGTACTTGGTAATTTGATTCCGTTTGATTTAACAGGAATTGATTTTTGTATGACAGCCTTGTTTATTATTATTTTTATGGATCAATTAGAGAAAAATAAAGATCATTTTCCTGCTGTTGTAGGAATTGTTATCGCTATTATTTGTTTGATTGTTTTTGGCAGTCAAAACTTTATGTTACCTTCATTGATTATTTCTTCAATGATTTTACTTGTTAAACAAGGAGGAACATCTTATGAATAGTTATGTACTTTCAGCAATTATTCTTTCTGCTTTAATTACTTTTTTATTAAGAGCTTTTCCTTTTCTTTTATTTAAAGAAAAAGAACTTCCTAAATGGTTAGAAAAACTAGAAAAGCATTTACCAATGACTATTATGGCAGTTCTTATTGTTTATTGTCTAAAAGATTTAAAAACGCAATTAACAACACTTTTTATTCCTTATCTTTTAGCGTGTTTAACAGTTGTTTTTACTTATAAATGGAAAAAGAATACTTTTTTAAGTATTATTTTATCAACTCTTGTTTACATGATTTTTATCCGTCTGTAGTTTGTTAAAAATATCACAAGCTATAGATTTTTTATTTTGGTAGTGCTATAATTATATTAACACTTAAAAATTGTATTTAAGGAGGAAATATAAATGGGATTTTTAACAGGTAAAACAGCAATTATTACAGGAGCAGGACGTGCTGTCTTAGAAGATGGAAGTTGTGGTTCTATTGGTTATGGAATTGCGACAGCTTATGCTAAAGAAGGAGCTAATCTTGTCATTACAGGACGTAATGTTAAAAAATTAGAAGCTGCTAAAGAAGAATTAGAAAGATTATATGGTATCAAAGTTTTAACAGTTCAAGCAGATGTCAATGCTGGTGCTGATAATGAAGCCGTTGTTAACAATGTTGTTAAACAAGCAATGGATACTTATGGAAGAATCGATGTTTTGATCAATAATGCGCAAGCATCAGCATCAGGAGTAACATTAGCTGATCATACAACAGAACAATTTGATCTAGCAATGTATTCAGGACTCTATGCAGCCTTCTATTATATGAAAGCATGTTATCCATATTTAAAAGAAACAAAAGGATCAGTTGTCAACTTTGCTTCAGGAGCAGGATTATTTGGAAACTATGGACAATGTTCATATGCTGCTGCCAAAGAAGGAATCCGTGGATTAACACGTGTAGCTGCTAATGAATGGGCAAAAGATGGAATCAATGTCAATGTGGTATGTCCTTTAGCTTGGACGGCACAATTAGAACAATTTGAAAAAGCATATCCAGAAGCCTTCAAAGCAAATGTTAAAACACCACCAATGGGACATTTTGGAAATAATGAATTAGAAATTGGACGTGTCTGTGTACAACTTGCTAATCCTGATTTTAAATATATGACAGGAGAAACACTTACATTAGAAGGTGGACTTGGTTTAAGACCTTAATAATTAATCACTCTTAGGAGTGATTTTTTTATGTATTCTTTTATAATGAATATATAGGAAAGAAGGAATGGTTATGAAGTATGCATTAATTAATGGAAAAATTTTAAATGGTCATCAGGATATGGAAGTAGAGACAGGGAAAGCAATTTTTATTGAAAATGAAAAAATTATGGCTATTGAACCTTATCGTAATTTAGATAAATCTTATCAAATTATTGATTTACAAGGAAAATATATTTTACCAGGACTCATCAACATGCATGTTCATCTTGCAGGAAATGGAAAACCACAAAAGAAACAAAAAGATAATGAAAAGACAGTTAAAATGTTGATGTCTAATCCATTATCACGAAAAATTACGTATAAAGTGGTTTCTAATTTCGCTAAGATCGAATTAATGAGTGGGGTAACAACAATTCGTACAGTTGGAGGAATTGCTCATTATGATTCTAAATTAAGAGATGAAATTTTAAAGAGAAAAGTTATTGGTCCAAGAATTGTTGCCAGCAATGAGGGAATTTCTGTTCCTCATGGTCATATGGCAGGATCAGTCGCCATTGCTGCCCATAATAATGAAGAAGCTCTAGCTTTAGTGGATAAAGCAAAAAGTCAAAATGTTGATTTGATTAAACTTATGATTACTGGTGGGGTTTTAGATGCAAAAGAAAAAGGTGTGCCTGGCGAATTAAAAATGCCTCCTGAAATGGTAAAAGCTGTTTGTGATAGAGCGCATCAACTTGGTTATAAAGTAGCTGCTCATGTTGAATCATCTGAAGGGGTACGAGTAGCTTTAGAAAATGGTGTTGATTCGATTGAACATGGAGCAAAATTAGATGATGAAATGATTGCTTTATTTAAAGAAAAGAAGGCTTTTTTATGTACGACGATTTCACCAGCACTTCCGTTTGCGTTGTTTGATCCAAGTATTTCCAATGTTTCAGAAATAGAAAAATACAATGGTGAACTCGTTTTCAATGGTATTATTGATTGTGCAAAGCAAGCATTAGAAAATGATATACCTGTTGTTTTAGGAAATGATGTAGGATGTCCATGGGTGAGTCAATATGACTTCTGGCGAGAACTTTATTATTTCCATAAATATATTGGTGTTTCTAATCGTTTTGCTTTATATACAGCAACTTCACTTGCTTCTAAATGCGCTGGTCTTGAAAATATTACAGGAAGTATTGATGTTGGTAAGGATGCAGATATGATCGTTGTAAGTGAAAATCCTTTAGATGATTTAAAAGCTTTAAGATATGTTGAAAAAGTATTTACACGTGGTAAATTAATTGATCATCCAAAGGTAAAAATCAATAAAACAGTAGAAACAGAATTAGATAAGTATTTATAAGGAGTTAGTTATGAACAGAAAATTTTTCTTTTTTGACATAGATGGAACATTAGCAGTAGGAACACCAGGAAGACAATACATTCCTGAATCAACAAAAAAAGCAATTCGCATGTTAAAAGAACAAGGTCATTTTGTGGCTATTGCGACAGGAAGAAGTTATGCAATGGCAGTTGATCATATGAGAAGTCTAGGTTTTGAAAATATGGTCAGTGATGGTGGAAATGGAATTACCATCAACAATGAACTTATTACCATTAAACCATTAGATTATCAAAAATGTTTAAATCTCATAGATGAATGTAAAGAAAAAGGATTTATTTGGGCTATTTCACCAGATAATAAAACAAGAAGATTGGCACCGGATTCTCGCTTTTATGATTTTACACATGATGTCTATATGGATACTGAGGTTGTAGATGGTCTTGATCCTAGAAATTATGATCAAATTTTTAAAGTCTATGTAGCTTGTTTTGCATCTGAGGAACAGAAATTAGAAACACTAAAAGAATTACCTTGGTGTCGTTTCCATAAAGAATATTTATTTGTAGAACCAGGTGATAAATCAGTTGGTATTAAAATGATGGTTGATCATTTTAAAGGTAATTATAAAGATATCGTTGTTTTTGGTGATGAAAAAAATGATTTAAGTATGTTTAGAGATGAATGGACAAGTATTGCGATGGGAAATGCTATCGATGAACTAAAAGAAAAAGCAACTTATGTAACGACACCATGTGATCAAGATGGTATTTATAATGCTTGTGTACATTTTGGGTGGATAAAAGAAAATGATTAAAAGTAATAAAATGACGGAGTGAACACCACTCCGTATTTTTTAATCATAGAAAAAATGTTGACTCTCCCCTTAGGGGATAATTCATAATTTGAAATAGGAAAGGAGAATAGGAAAATGTTAAAAATTGGAGAATTTTCAAAGTTGTCTCATTTAACAGTTAAAGCACTACGCTTTTACGAAAGAAAAGGCATTCTGATTCCTAAAAAAGTAGATGAACAAACAGGGTATCGTTTTTATGAAACAAGTCAACTTAAAGAGGCAGCAAGAATTAAGTCTTATCGTCAATTAGGGCTAACAATTGAAGAACTACAAGCAACTAATAAAGGTATTAATCTAAAGAAAATCCTAATATCTAAAGCAGAGTCCTTGAAAAGTCAAAAAGAAGAAATTGAAAATAGGCTTTTGATTATTCATCATCTTTTGAATGCTAGTGAAATGCAATATCAAGTAATTGAGAAAGTAATACCTGAAACAATTGTCTATTACAGCGAAGTAAAGATAAAAAATTATTCGGATATGATGAAAATTATTCCTAACCTTGCAAGTGAATGTATAAAATTGAATCCAGATATAAAATGTACAAGACCGCCGTATGAATTTTGTGAATATTTAGATAAAGAACATAAGGAAAATAATATTTTGATTCGACACAATGAAGCAGTGGAATGTATGGGTAAAGAAAGTGAACGCATAAAGTTTAAAATAATTCCAACAACAAAGGTATTAAGTATCTTTTATAAAGGGGCTTATGATGAAATTGGTGTGGCGTATAGTTTTCTTATGAAATATGTAGAGGATAATGGTTATCAAGTATCGGGACGATCAAGAGAATGTTATATTGATGGTATTTGGAATAAAGAATCAGTTGATGAGTGGCTTACAGAAATTCAAATACCCATTGTTTAGGAGGAAAGAAAGATGGCTTTTGATTTTAAAAAAGAATTCAAAGAATATTATAGACCTAAAAATAAACCAGAAATTATCAATGTACCATCATTTAATTTTATTACTATAAGAGGAAAAGGCAATCCTAATGAAGAAAACGGGAGTTATCGACAAGCCATTCAAGTACTTTATGCAGTAGCTTATACTTTAAAAATGAGTTATAAAACAGATTATCAAATTAAAGGTTTTTACCAATTTGTTGTACCGCCACTTGAAGGTTTTTGGTGGCAAGAAAATGTTGAAAATGTTGATTATTTACATAAAGAAAATTTTAACTGGATTTCAGTAATTAGACTTCCTGACTTTATTACAAAAAAAGATTTTGATTGGGCAGTAAAAAGAGCCACTATTAAAAAGAAGATAGATTGCTCAAAAGCGGAATTTTTTACTTTTGAAGAAGGATTATGTGTGCAAATGATGCATCAAGGATCTTTTGATGATGAAATAAATACAGTAGAAATAATGAATCAATTTCTTCAAGAAAAGGGGTATCAAAATGATTTTAGTAAATCAAGATTGCATCATGAAATTTATTTATCAGATGCAAGAAAAAATGCTCCGGAAAAATGGAAAACAGTGATTCGTCATCCAATATGTAAAATCGACAAAAAATAAAGATTTTATGGATGAAAATAATGTTTGACATTGGTATAAATATATAGTATGATGACAAGGCAGTAAATGAATAGCAGCACATAGAGGATTGAAAAAATGCGTTAATATCAAATGATTGCAAAGTACCTGGCTGCAATGGGAAATGCTTAATATTAACACTTATCGATTGATCTATGCAATGTTATTGCTTTATGCAAATAAAACAATACGGAGGAAAATTTATGGCACGTTATACAGGACCACAATGGAAAATCTCTCGTCGTTTAGGATTCTCAATCTTAGAAAACGGGAAAGAATTAAACAGAAGAGCTTATGCTCCAGGTCAACATGGACAAAAAAGAAAAAAACAAACTGAATATGGATTACAATTAGCAGAAAAACAAAAAGTAAGACATATGTATGGAGTTAATGAAAAACAATTCCACAACACATTTAATCAAGCAGGTAAAATGGAAGGTATCCATGGTTACAACTTCTTATGCTTATTAGAAAGAAGATTAGACAATGTTGTTTATAGATTAGGTTTTGCTTCTACAAGAAGACAAGCTAGACAATTAGTAAACCATGGTCATTTCTTAGTAAATGGTAAAAAAGTTGATATTCCATCATTCAAGGTATCAGTTAACGATGTTATATCTGTTTGTGAAAAGAGCAGAGGAACTGAAAAGTTCAAGACATTTGTTGAAAACCCAAAAACATTACCAAAATGGTTAGAAGCTAACGTTGAAAACTATGAAGGTAAAGTTGTTGCTGAACCAGCTAGAGAAGACATTGATGTACCAATTAATGAAACTCTAATCGTTGAGTTATACAGCAAATAAAATCTAACTTTGTAAAATAAGATCTAGTCTTAAGTGCAATTTTAGAATCAGTTGCCCTCATAATTAGATTGCCATTTTAATATAAGGAGGGTTTTTAAATGTTAGAAATCGAAAAGCCAATAATAGAGTGCATTGAATCAAATGAAGATGGTACTTATGGTAAGTATGTAGTTGAACCACTTGAAAGAGGATATGGAATTACACTTGGAAATGCTATGAGAAGAATATTACTTTCATCACTTCCAGGTGTAGCAACTACATCTGTTAAAATCGATACAGTACTTCATGAATTCTCAACTGTACAAGGCGTTAAAGAAGATGTTACAGAATTAATTCTTAACATCAAATCATTAGCGTTAACAATGGAAGGTGAAGGACCAAAGACTATCTATATAGATGCTCAAGGTCCAGGGGTAGTAACAGGAGCTGACATTAAGACAGACGGAGATGTTGAAGTTATTAATAAAGACCTACATATAGCGACTTTAGATGATAACGGAAAACTATA
>OLPA01001577.1_pt1 | contig 18565 bp, 19 predicted proteins | sample 1672811 | NCBI WGS metagenome assembly OLPA01 (sample SAMEA3136726, study PRJEB25190) | human gut metagenome | biome: human gut; feature: human-associated habitat; material: faeces | place: Austria | collected 2013
CAGAGCCGCCTCCAAGTGCTTCATGTTCATGTATTTCTTGTTGCCCCACTGGGTGCCCGCCACGTGGCGTAGCCTCGCGCAGACCAGCATCAGGGCGGAGTTGCCGTCAGGGAACGTCTCCACCACGCGGGTGCGGCGCCGGATCTCACGGTTCAGCCGCTCGATCACGTTGTTGGTGCGGATGCGCGTCCAGTGCTCGCTGGGAAAATCGCAGTAGGTCAGCGTTTCCTCAATGCCGTCCTCGACCTTCTTGGCGGCCTCCTTCAGTTTCATGGCGCGCAGCTCGGCGACCACAGCCTTTGCCTTCATGCGAGCTTGTTAGACAGTATTCTGAGAAGAAAATGGTTATGAAAGCCTATGAAGATGTTTCTCAGAGAACGTCGAATATCGCAGCCCAGCAAAAGATCGCTCAAGGTATCCAAGACAATGGTTTTGGATACCTTGGCGGAATGATAATGGGTATGAATGTTGCCCAAGGATTAGGTGCACAGGCAGAGCCAAAACAGGCACTTTCATTTGATCAGCAGATAGAAACGCTGAAAAAGCTGAAAGAACTTTTGGACGCGGGTATTCTTTCCAAAGAGGAATTTGATGCCAAAAAGAAAGAAATCATGGGACTATAAATCATAGGTTCTCAGAATTAAGCAACGCGATTGACCGTAAAGGTTGGTCGCTTTTGTTTTACCCAATGAGCAGGATCGTTCGCGCGGTGATCCTGTGAAAATCGAATATGACTAAGACCAAGGTTGATAAGGGGGTGCGGACAAAATCTTGGACTATGCCGATAGGCAGAGTTTTTGTCCGCACCCCCGACCCGAGAGCACTTCTCTCAGGTCTTTAAAACCATTACTGTGGACAACGGCAGCGAGTTCGCTGACTTCGCCCAGGTGGAGAACTGGGCAGCAAGGTTTTCTTCGCCCACCCGTACACCTCCTGGGAGCGTCCTCAGAACGAGCGACACAATGGTCTGTTCCGGGCCTTTGTCACAAAGGGAGCTTCTATCGAGGGCTTCACCGACGAGGATATACTCGCCGCTGCTGACGAGCTGAATGGACGCCCACGGAAGAAACTCGGATACTGCACCCCGGAGGAACTCTTTGAGGCTTTTCTGGACGCTGTCTACGCAGCCTGACGGCTGCGGCAACCTCGCTCACGGATAGATCCTGCGGCCCCATCCGTGACCAGGGTTTTTACCACGGAGTGTCCAACTTGTTATTGTAATTTGCGCTTATAAAATAGGTGCTGCATTTTCAAGTAAGCCCCTGCAAGTCATCCAGAAGTATCGCTGCAGCCGCTTCAACGCCCACCGCAAGGCAGGATTCGTCTACACAAAAGTGTCCATTGTGGAGCGGATAGTGAGTTTTCACATCTCTGTTCCTTGTGCCAAGTTTCAAAAATACCGAAGGTACACGATGAGAAAGCACAGAAAAGTCCTCCGCAGTCATAGGGCAGTCTGTCAGCTTCTTCACCTGGCAACCCATGCGTGCCAGCACATACACATCGTGTGCGAGCATCGCTTCATCATTGCAAACAGGTGGAAGATCCATTCGGTATTCAAACTGATACTCTCCGCCAAAACTCTCGCAGACACCTTTCAGCCGATGCTCCATCTCCCGAGGGACAAACTCCTCCAAATAGTCTATTGCTGCACAGCGCACTGTACCCGTCAGCTCTACCTGTCCTGCCACCGTACTTCTCCGCGTACCGCCACGAATGGTCCCAATATTTAGAACAAGTGGGACCGACGGCGAGCTCCAACGGCTGACAATGGTTTGCAAAACATCTACCGCCTGAGCCGCCATTGCGATGGCATCCACCGAAGCCTGTGGCATACCTGCATGGCCACTTCGGCCAAGTAAAGATATATAAAAATTGCCTGACCCAGCCATAGCAATTTTTTCTTCATATCCTATCGTTCCGACATCCAGGGAAGGCCAGCAGTGCATGGCTAAAGTCCGCACAACATTCCCGTCTTTTCCACTTAGAATCCCTTGCTCAACGGCTGCAGCAGCCGCACGCTTACCTACTGGCCGCTCCGTGTAGCAGCAAAACTCCTCTTGCTGTCCTTCGATTAAAGGCAGTTCTTCCGATGGTTGAAAAAAAATTTTCGCCGTGCCGTGGAGCTCTTCGCGGCATGTATACAAAAGCTTTGCCACTCCCACCGCAATGGTCGTATGCACATCGTGGCCGCAGGCATGACACACATTCTCATTTACAGACGCATATGTCTCACCGCACAGATCCGTACAATTCCGCAGTGCATCCATATCCGCGCGGTACATAACCACAGGCCCGGGATATTTGCCTTTCACTGTGGCAACAATGCCCGTCCCGGCAATCCCGGTGGTAATGTCCTTAGAAGAAAATCCAAATGAACAGAGCGCCTGCACTATCTTTTCCACCGTTCTATGCTCCTGCCCGCCAATTTCCGGGTTCATATGCAAGTCGCGCCGAAATTTCCGCAGAAACGGGTATAGCAGCGATATCTGCTCTTGTAACTCTTTCTTTTGCATGGTCTAACCCCCTTGCCGGTCTAAAGATTCCGGAGCATAGCGCAGCCCGGCTGGAGTAACCGCTGGAATACACGATGACCGCCAGTGAGCAAAAACGCTTGATGGCCGGTAAACAGCGCATCCACATGCAGCGCATCCGCCTTGCGTAAGCTTTCCAAATATGGTTGCCACCGGCAGTCCCATGTCTTCTGCATACTCACTCTATCTTTAGGAAATGCCAGATCACCGGAAAACAGCATCCGTTTTCCTCCGTATGTCCAGAAAAAACCTGTGTGGTCATCACTGTGTCCGGGGAAACTCATCAATTGCAGCACAATATCTCCCACATGAATCATATCCTCATCGGAAACGGTTTGCACATTAGACGGGGTATACTGATAATCTGAGGGATAGATACCGCTTCCCTGCGCCGCATCCAGAGAAAGATTCGTTCTGGGGGCTGTCGCAATGAATGCACCGGTGAGCTGAGAACCCACCACCGCCGCACCGGTCATTACCGCAAGTTGTGCTGCGCCTCCACTGTGATCACAGTGGCCATGGGTCAAGATGATCTTGCCGATCCTCCGATAGTCAAACCCCGCGCGCGTGACATTGGTAATGATCTGTTGACTGTCAACGCCTGCGCCGCTGTCTATCAGAGCAAGTTCACTGCCGCCATCCAGGAGATAAACAGTGCAGTCCAATGCGTTGGACATTCCAAAACTGTTGTCCCCTCCACCAACGACCCATACTCGTTCATGAATCTGCATCTTTATCCTCCCATATAAATAAAAGCGGCTATACGACATCCGATCACTCGTCCGACGTATGCCGCTTGTCCTTATAATAACCGTCAGCCCTTAGCTATGCAAGAGACATCTTATTTACAAATGTTTGTATACGCATGATTCCTTCTACAATTTCATTTGTGGAAGCCGCATATGACAGCCGCACATAGCCGGAAAACGCATCACCAAAGGCAATACCCGGAACAACAGCTACTCCCACTTCCTCGAGCAGTGCTTCAGCGAACTCTGCGCCGTCAACTCCAAGACCTCGTACATTGACAAACGCATAGAATGCGCCACGCGGCTCAGGCATACTCAAGCCCTTTGTTTGCCGTATGCCGTCGCAAATCAGCTTGCGGCGATGCGAAAACTCACTCACCATGTTGTCAATCGCCTTTTTACAAGCTGTGCTGTTCATCTGCTCGGATAAACTGCGCTGCACAAAGACAGGAAGGCACGTTGTATTGTACTGATGTAACTTCAGGATAGGTAAGAGAAGCTGTCCCTCCGTGGCAACATATCCAACACGCCAGCCTGTCATCGCATAGGCCTTGGAGAAGCCGTTGATCACAATTGTGCGCTCTTTCATGCCCGGAAATGTGGCAATGGAGGTATGGACCACACCATCATAAATAATACGCTCATAAATCTCGTCCGACAGTACCAGCAGATCATGTTTCACTGCAATTTTGGCTATCTGTTCCAGCACACACGGATCATATACCGTCCCGGATGGGTTCTGTGGATCATTAATGATAAGCATTTTCGTCTTATCTGTAATGCGATCCTCCAATTCCTTAGGGTCGATCTGAAAGTTGTTTTCCTCCGACAGAGGAATCTCCACTGTCTTTGCACCCACAAGGTTCAGCATATTCCTGTAGTTCATATAGGCAGGTGTAAATACGATTACTTCGTCGCCTTCGTCTATGTAGGCAAGAATCGCATCCAGAATCCCCTCCGCTGCGCCTGCAGTCAGAAGAATGTCCGTTTCCGGGTTGTAGGTCAAGCCGTTCTCTTCCCGGAGTTTTTTGCATATCTCGCGACGAAGTTCGATAGTTCCTCGATTCGGGCCATAATGGGTCAATTTGTCGTCCATAGCCCGTTTGGCGGATGCAACGATCTCTTCCGGTGTGTCAAAATCGGGCTCACCGATCTCGAAATGGATAATACTCCTCCCGGCCGCTTCCAGTTCCTTAGCCCGGTCACGAACTTTTCTTACGGGGGAAAACGCCACACGCTGTATCCTCTTTGATGCGAGTATCATTTCTTATCCTTTCTCCGCTATAGCATCAGATTCGATACATACCCACATAATAGCCGTCATGAATAGCTCCCACAAGTCCGCGGGCTTCTTTGGCGTCACCAATCTCAAAGACTTTACCCGCAGGACCCGTCCTCTGCAGGTGTTCAAAGAGGCTCTCGTTCCGTTTATAGCCGGAGGCCAACAGAACGCTGTCGCCGTCAAAGTGAATCTGCTCGCCATTGATGCGCACATCGATGCCATCCCCGTGGATCGCAGTGACCTGTGCACCACCGTAAACCTCAATGTTGTGCTCATCCATTCTGTGGAACAAGGCGGAACGCGTTGTCGGGTGGTCATCCGCCATAATTTTGTCGCGGGGGATCATTTCAAAGATGCGCACAGTCTTCCCCATCTCGCTCAGCATCCAAGCTGCTTCCATCCCAACCTTACCTGCACCGATAATGTTGACGGTGTTCCCAACGGCAAAGTCTGCGGGATGAACCATGACCTGCTCCGCTATAAACACATTACTTCCGTCAATGCCGCTGATAGGAGGGCGTGCGGGGATACCACCGACAGCAAGTACCACTGCATCGTAACTCTCCGACTTGATCAGTTCATCCGCCTTTTCAGGCGTTATCTCCAAGTTGAAGCGCACATCGATGCTGCGATCACTGATTTCCTTTTCATAGTAATCCAAAAGCCTCTTCACACGTGCTTTGAAATCTGGTGCAGATGCTGCCCGCAGTGCGCCGCCCAAACAGTCGCTTCGCTCAAATATCGTCACCGTATGCCCACGATCGTGGGCACGGATGGCCGCCTCCATACCACCAGGGCCACCGCCAACGATCATGACCTTTTGAGGATGGTCTGTCTTGCCCAGCCCATTGTCGTAGAACTCACGCAGAAGGCCGCCATTCACCGCACATACAAGGTCGGTGCCGGCCAATGTATGCTTGTGGCACAGCATGCAGCCAATGCAGGGACGTACATTTCCGCCCTCCTGTAGCTTGGAACCCCAATGGGCGTCTGCCAGGAAGCCACGGCCCACGGCCACCATGTCCGTGACACCGGTACGGATCAGATCATTGGCATCCTCCGGCTCCACCACGGCGCTGGCCAGGATCACAGGAACGGATACCGCCTTCTTCACTACGTCGGCCAGGGGAGCCAAGCAATTCTTGCCGTCGTACATACACGGCACGGAGGGATACTTGGTGAACTCATGGCCGGGAATAGTACTGGAGGTAGAGGAAACATGGATGTAATCAACGCCGTAGCTCTCGATGGCCTTGGCGATGGCCGCCGCGTCCTCGATCTTCACACCGCCCTCCAGCTCCTCATAGGCCGCCATCTTGAAGCCGATGATGAACTTGGGGCCGCAGGACTCCCGAATGGCCTCGATGATCAGCTTCGCAAAGCGCAGACGGTTCTCCAGAGAGCCGCCGAATTCATCTGTGCGCTTGTTGGTAGCGGGGGAAATGAACTCATTGATTAGATAGCCGTGACAGCCGTGGACCTCTACGCCGTCAAAGCTGGCCCGCTGGGCCCGAATAGCCGCGGTACGCCAGTCTTCTACCAGCTCGTAGATCTCCGGCACAGTCAGCGCCTCAGGGATTTCCTTATAAAGAGGGGAAGCAATAGCTGAAGGCGCAATGCATCGCTTGCCCGTCACCTTGCTGGCGGCGCGGCCACCGTGGAGGGCGACCTGCATGACGATGCGGCTGTCATATGCGTGCACGCTGGCGGCCAGGCGACTCAGCGAGGGGATCAGCCGATCGGAATAAATTTGCATGGAGGGAATCCAGGTATATCCTTCCTTCACGGCGGTCAGTTCTGGAATGATCAAGCCCGCACCGCCTTTGGCGCGCTCCTCCAGGTACAGAGAACAGCGTTCACTGATGGTACCATCCATCAAGTTGCTGCGCGTTCCCATAGGAGCAAGCACTATCCGGTTGCGCACTGTTATCTCACCCAGCTTGATAGGGCTATACATATCTGTACTCATGGGTATTACTCCTTTGTATTGTCGATGTTCTTATGCCCGAACAGCTCCGTAACGGAATCAATGATCTTCTCGATGAGGAAAAGAACGGATGTCACGCCGAATACAGGCAGGGACAAATAGGCAAAGCCTGTGGGCCAGCGCAGAGAGGTGTAATAAAGGCCCATTTTGACCTTCACCACAGTAAGGCCGTGATACCCCAGCACCACGCAAAATGCCAAAAGCAAAATCCTTGTAATAATACTCAAGGCCAGCTTCAGCTTAGGCGGCAGCTTGTCGACCAGGAAGGTCACCGCCAGATGGTCGGCGCGGTGGAACAGCACCGCACAGCCCAGCATCATGACCCAGCAGGTCAGCAGAACGCAGAAATCCTGCGCCCACAGTAGGGATACCTTAAAAAAGCCGCGTAGAATGATCTGTGCCACAGAAACGCCAAACAGGGCTATGAACAAGGTTGTAGCAGCAACGAGCATGGACTTGTCCAGAATACTCAAGAACTTTTTATATGTCTTCATTCTATCAAGCCTCCATCAGCAGATTCGGCAACCAGGTGGAAAGAGGCTCCCAATAGGTAACCGCCAGTAAGCATATCAGGAACGCGCCGATATAGGGAATACACTGTTTTGTCAATCGGTCAAAGGAAACACCGGATATCTTGGACTCCACATACAGCAGCGCACCCACAGGAGGAGTCAGCAGACCGATCATCAGATTCATGACCACGACCACGCCGAAATGCACAGGGTCGATGCCGAGGCCCGTTGCAATGGGCATCAGCACAGGCATGAAAATTGTGATGGCGGGGATAGCGTCCATGATCATGCCGATGAGCAGCAGGAACAGGTTCACGATGAGCAGGAACACAACCGGGGTCAGATTCATAGCTGTCACCACGTTGGAGATTAGCTTTGGCACCTGCTCCACGGCCAGGAACCAGGAGAACAGGCCGCCGGCGCCGAACAGAGCCATCAGTGCGGCGGAGGAGGACACGGTCTTTTTCATGGCTTCCCAGAACACCTTTAGGTTAATGGTTTTGTAGAAGACCACGCCGATGATGAGCACATAGAAAGCTGCCAGCATGGCCACCTCGGTGATGGTGACAAAGCCGGAGAACACGCCCACGATGATGATGACGGGGGCAAGCAGAGCCAGACCGGCACCCTTAAACAAACGCCAGAATTCGCTCCAGGACTGCTCCACATGGGTAATGGTATGGTTCACGCGCTTGAGCTTATAGCGGCAGACCGCCAGCAAAGCCAGCGTCATGAGAACTCCGGGGACAATGCCTCCCATGAGGATCCGGCCCGTGGACACATTGCACAGCATGGCCAGAAACACCAAGGGGATGCTTGGGGGAATGATGGGACCCAGGACGGAGGAGCAGCAGTTGATAGCCGCGGAGAAATCCTCCGGATAGCCGTCCTTGCGCATTTCAGGAATCAATACAGAGGAAACTGCGGTACAGTCAGCCGGTGCGGAACCGGAAATGCAGGCCACCAGCATATTCACAAAAATGGCAGCATAAGCCAGGCCGCCCTTGAATTTTCCGATAAAGAACTGGGAGAAAACAATGAGTCTTTTGGTCATGCCGGACAGGTTCATCAGCTCACCCACCAGCATGAAGAAAGGAATGGCCAACAGCGAGTAGCTACTGATGCCGTCCACAAATTTAGATGCCACCAGATTCAGCGGCGCGTTGTCGCTTATAAGCAGATATATTACGCCGGAGATGCCCATGGAGGCAAAGATCTCTACGCCGAAGAACATAAACACAAATAAGAGACCGAAAATAAGTAAAAGGATCACTGTATATATACCTCCTGTTGTCATCAAATATCTTGCTGCTTTGATTTGATTCGGGATGGGCCGCACGGAGGTGCAGGCCCATCCCCGCTTTTCAGACTTCAGCCGCAGTCAAAATGACCGATCAGCCCTTGTAGGAAGCCTTAAAGGTCTTCACGGCCTCATAGGCGCCCTTGGCCCAGCAAGTACCGTCCAGTTCTTCATAGACGTTGCCCAGCTTGTCCTGGATGGAGCCCACATCGCACTCCACATACTCCATGACGGTCTTGAGGTAGTTAAAAGCTTCCTCGATCTGGGAGTTGGTTGCTTCAGTACCCACATCGGCAGCCTTCTCGGCGCACTCGATGAGCATATTCTGGGTCTTCTCGTTCAGCTGCTTCCAAACATTCTCGGCAATGCAGAAGATGGAGATGTCTCTGATGTAGTCAGTGCGCATCAGATACTTCTGGACCTCATAGAGACTGTTGTTCTTCACAGTGATGAAGCCGTTCTCCTGGGCGTCCACAGTGCCCTGGCGCAGGGCCATGTACAGGTCGCTGAACTGGACAACCTGGGGATTCGCGCCCAGAGCCTTCATGGTGCTCTGCACCACGGTGGAATCAGCGGTACGGATCGCCAGACCGTTGAAATCATCCGCATTGGCAACAGGCTTGTTGGATGTCAGCTCTCTGGCCTCGCACTCGCCCTTGGCCACAATGACACGGACGCCGGTAGCGGCGGCTGCCTCGTCGAACCACTTCTTGGCGGTATCACTCTGCAGGAAGTCATACAGTTCTTTGTTGGAGTCCCAGATGAAGGGAGCCGCGCAGATATTGAACATGGAAGCGGCTTCCAGGAAGCCGTAGGTGGAAATACGGCCATGGTACATTTCCAGCGTTCCGGCAGGCATACCGGAAAGCAATTCGGTGGAACCGCCCAGCTGGCTGTTATTGTAGCAAGTCACTTTCACGGCACCATCAGTTGCCTCGGAAACCAGGGAAGCGAATTCTTCCACAGCCATAGTGGAAGGATCGGCATCCGTCCAGATGGTTCCCATCTTCAGATTGTAGGAGGTCCATTCGTTCTTTTCGTCGCCCTTACCGCTGGTGTCTTTGCTACCGCACGCCACAAGGCTCATTACAATAGCAATAGCCATAAGCATTGCAAGAATTTTTTTCATACTGTTCTCCTTCTTATTTTCGTTTTTTATCTAAACGGCCGAAGCCTTTTAGAACACATATGGTTGTTTGCTTACTTATCCATCAAGGCCTTCATGTCCTCGATGCGCCTATAGGCATCGCTGACCAGCGAGTTGATGTCCCCGCCGAAGATCACATAGGAATAGCCTCTGTCATAGAGCTTTTTGGCACTCTCCACGTTGCCGGCCACGGTTCCCAGCAGCAGGTTCTTGCTCAAGACCTTTTCCTCGATCTTGCGGAAGTCCGCCTGCACATCGGGGTGGGATGGATTTGCAAAATGGCCGCTACTGGTACTGTAATCCATGGGACCGATGAAGAAGCCGTCAACGCCCTCCACTTCAAGCATTTCATCCAAGTTAGCCAGCCCCATAGGTGTTTCGATAGCCAAGATCACCAGTACCTCATCGTTGGCACGGTGAAGATAGCGCTGCCTGTTTTTTCCGTAACCGGCTGCACGGGGACTACCTGCGATACCGCGGTTTCCAACGGGTGGGTACTTGCAGGCAGCCACAGCCCTCATTGCTTCTTCCTTCGAATTAACATACGGCACATGAATGCCCTTTGCACCGCAGTCCAACAGACGTTTAATGGCAACCATATCATTCCACGGTGCGCGTGCAATAGCAGTTGTCTCATAACCGTTTACCGCCTGAAGGATCGGAAAGAGTGTGGAAGGGTCAATAGGCGCATGTTCGCAGTCCACCACCAGCATGTCATACCCCGCCTGCGCCATAATTTCTGCCGCAATAGGACTACCCAGCTGAACCCATGCGGCCGTCAGCTTTTCACCTTTTTTCAGCCGCGCCTTTGCAGTGTTTGTAAACACTTCAGACATTGCAATCATCCTCTCTTTTTTATGGCTTATTTTTACAAAACCGAATTGCAAATAACAATATTATGTGCTATGATAAATAAAAATTTTTTAGGAGAAAAACCATGTCCAGAGTCAGAAGCGCCGAAATGCCCAGCAGTTCCAACCGTTCCACAGAGAAAGCCCTTGCCATCATTGAGATCCTTGCCGCCAGCAGAACACCTATGCGCCTGTTGGATATTGCCAAGATCCTTAATTACAACCAAAGCACGACCTTACGCTTCCTTACCTCTCTTATCAACAGCGGCTATGTTGGTCAGGAGGATGATTCGCAAAAGTACTATCTTACATACAAGATCAGCCGTATTGCAAACAAGCTCAACCAGCAGCAGGATATCCCCCGCATAACGCATCCGTATCTTGTGCGGCTTTCCGAGCTGTATTCCGAGTCTGCCTGCATTTCTGTGGAGCAGCAGTTTCAAATGGTGTATGTGGATGTGGCCACGGGCAACAATCAGATCCTGCTTAGTATGCAGCAGATAGGTGGTACAAGCCCTATGCACTGCACCGGCAACGGAAAGCTCCTACTCACCACCTTCGACGACGCCAAAATTGATCAGCTGATCAGCAAGGTCGGCCTCAAGCAGTTCACAAAGAACACAATTACTACAAAGGAAGCTCTTCTCAAAGAATTAGATCAAGTACGTAAAAACGGTTGGGCAATGGATAACGAAGAGTGCGAAATCGGTGTTCGTTGTATCGCATATCCCATACGGAATTACACCGGCAACATCATCGCCGGTCTCAGCGTGACTGGACCGATCAACCGTATGCAGGAATCCCGGATCACCCAAAAGCAACCGGAAATGCAGCGCATCGCCGAGGAAATTTCGGAACGCCTAGGCTACCAAAAGTAATATGCCATTGCAAGGGACTCTGCTGTCAGGGTCCTTTTTTATTTCTCAGGGATTGACTACATTTTCCGGTGTCCCATTTAAGAACGCCTTGATATTTGAGTATGTGCAATCCATGATGCGCTGGCGGCTCTCCTTGGGAGCCCAACTGATATGCGGCGTAATGATGCAGTTCTTTGCCGACAGCAAAGGATTATCGGATCTGATGGGTTCTGTATAGACGACATCCAGACCTGCCGCACCAATTTTCCCGCTGTTCAGTGCATCCGCGACATCCTGCTCATCGATGAGCTGACCGCGGGCATTATTGATCAGGATTACGCCGTCCTTCATTTTCGCAATACTGGACTTATTAATCATGCGCGTATTTTCCTCTGTAAGGTTGCAGTGCAGGGTTATAACATCTGCCCGCTCATACAGTTTCTCCAGTGAAACATACTCGGCAATGGCTCGGCCACTTTCACTTTCGAACAGGTCATATGCGATGACATTCATGCCCAGAGCCTTTGCAATCCGGCCCTCTTTTTGACCTATCCGGCCGAAGCCGATGATGCCGATAGTCTTGCCTTCCAGTTCAATGAGCGGATAGTCCCAATAGCACCAGTCAACATTGGCGGCCCAGTCGCCCTTTTTCACCGAATCACTGTGGTGACCAATGTGATGGCAGATCTCCAGCAGCAGCGCGATAGAATACTGGCTTACAGAAGCTGTACCGTAGGTGGGGACATTGGCCACAGGAATCCCCCTCTCTCGGGCATATTTATAGTCCACAACGTTGTAGCCTGTTGCAAGCATTGCGATAAGTTTGATGCCGGGACATTTATCGATTGTCTCTTTTGAAATGGGCGTCTTATTCGTCACCACAATGTCTGCCTCGCCGATACGCTGGGCGATGACCGGAGACTCAACATAGGACGTGCGGTCATAGACCGTAAGCTCACCAAGCTCTTCCAGAGGCTTCCAGGACAGATCGCCTGGGTTTTCAGTGTATCCATCCAATACAACGATTTTTGCCATAAATGTTCTCCTTTACTTTTAATCTACTTAATCCTCAAGTAATGCCCAAGCACGGTTTAAAACTCGCTTTGTGTTGGCGAGAACTATGTCTTCATCCTCACCGGGACGCAGCGTAACCTCCATACTTAAAACATAAGGTTGTTCTACGCAGAAAAACCCTTCCTCTTTCAATACGCGAAGGTAATCCACCAGTTCCTCCGTATCATTGGCACTGTTTGGGTATCCCATGCGCGGGTGCTTGTCTCCGTATGCCTCGCAGCCGGGTTTTACAACCGCGTTGCCGAAGTGAAAATGGGTGATATACGGCCGCAGAGTGCGAATAACAAATTGGCTCGTTTCATAAGTCGTTGGGAAGTGGCTAAGGTCAACCAGTAAGCCAAAGTTATTATGCGTAGTACGCATATCGGCGGCAAAGCGAGCCGCCAACGGCGCGGGTCCGATAAGCGAAGCCTTGTCCATGTCAAAGTCAAAGACCTCAAGCTCCACACTCATGCCTTTACCGGCGGCATAAGAGCAAACATTTCGGGTAGTCTTCAGGAGCTGCTTATACGCATCTTCCTTCGTCTCCTCGTGCCACTTTCCGGACAAAAATGCAATTGCCTCCGCCCCGAGATATTCCGCTTCATCAATGGCCTCCATCAGTGTCGTTTCGGCCTTCTTCCGCTCATCCTCATCAATCGCATTAGGGTTGCACTTGCCGATGAGGCGAGGCTGTGCACCGTAGCACACCTTTAGGTGACTCTGATCCAAAAGAGCCTTTGCCGCAACATTATCCTCGCCGTAGCCCCGTAGCTCGATGGCATCAAAGTACGGGTCCTTGCAAATTGCCTTCAGCGATTCCATTGCGTCACACTTGGGATAGCTCATCCACTGGATCGTACCTACTTTGAAATACTTTTGAATTGAATCTTTCATTTTTCCTCCATTAATTTCATTATCTGAAATTGATTTTTGCTTCTAACAATATGATACATAATTTCAAGAAATTGTCAACCTAAAAATTGTTTGAATTGCCTAAAAAAAAATAAGGGATATGAAGAAAAATTTTATGGCAATACCGCACAGAAAAAAGTGCCAAGAACTACGAAGTGGGATATAATAAAACCATGAATAAACAGATGACAATTTCCGCATTCAGTGACGAACTGGCGCAGGTGCGGACGAAGAAAAAAGATTCTTTCAGTCAGATCAAACGGATCGTCCCGTGGAAGAAATGGCTTGCCATGATTCAGCCGTGCTATTACAAAGGAGAGCGCGGCAACAAACCCTATCCGCTGGAGATCATGCTCCGACTGTATCTGCTGCAAAACCTCTATGACCTGAGTGATGAGGCTACGGTGGCAGAGGTAATCGACAGCCGCGCATTTTCGGATTTCTGCGGCATCGATTCCAGCAATCAGGTACCAAACGGAGATACGCTTGGCCGGTTTCGGAACGGACTGCAGGAAAAGCTGTTCGCTCAGGTGGTAGCAGCACTCATGGAACGCGGCCTCATTCTGAAAAAGGGTACCATTGAAGATTCCACCATCATTTCTGCCCCATCTTCTACCAAGAATAAGAAAAAGAAGCGGGATCCAGATGCCCATCAGGTCAAGAAGGGCAACACCTGGCATTTTGGTTATAAGGCACATATCGGCGTGGACAAGGACAGCGGACTGGTTCACACAATGAAAGCCACACCGGCAAATGTGCATGATGTTTCGGTACTGTCAACAGGTCCCTTATTATAACTTATCGATGTTTCGGAAGCATCGAAATTGCTGACGGGAGAAGATGTTGTCTATGGAGACAGCGGCTATTTGGGAGCCGGTAAGCGAGAAGATGCCATCGTCATGAATACGTCAGGCCGCAAAGTCAAGTATAAAATCAATCGTCGTCCTTCGCAGGTAAAAAAATTGAGCAAGAGTGGGAAGTACGCTGCCAAGAAAGCAGAACGCGTGAAAGCTTCCGTCCGGGCAAAAGTAGAGCATGTGTTCGGTGTCGTTAAGAAGCAGCTACGTTTCCGAAAAACACGATACCGAGGGCTTGAAAAGCAGCGCGCCAAATTCAATATCATGTTTGCGCTGGCAAATCTGATTCTGGCTGACAGACCCTGTCTGGCAGCTTGAGTCAGTGCGCTTTGCGGACAGAAAACAAGGGGTTATCCACAGTATTGTATTTGGCATCTACTGTATAATGCTGATTCTCGCATTTATGCGGTATTGCCTTATATATTGCGTTTGCAACAAATCAGCTCTGCCAAACTATTTTATCATCTTAATATCAATTTTCGAAATTAAATTTTGTATATTGACATTTTCTCCGTTGCGCTTATAATGAAAATAGCCTGCGCCAAGGCTTTAGCGCGGCATCCAAATGCTGGGAGGTGCACATGAAAAGGTATGTTCTAATTCCCGATTCTTTTAAGGGTACAATATCCTCCGTGGAAATCTGCCGAATCGTTTCTGAGGCAATCCGGGCACAGGATCCGGAGGCCGCTATCTGTGCAATCCCCGTAGCGGACGGCGGCGAAGGGACAGTGGATGCATTTCTGGCCGCCTTGGGCGGCGAGTACGTGGAGATGATCTGCAAGGAGCCTTACGGAAAAGATATGTCTGCCCATTACGCTATGCTGCCAGACGGTACAGCCGTGATAGAAATGGCTATGGCCGCAGGCCTGCCGTTAGTTGGCGAAGCCCGGAATCCCGAGAAGACTACCACCTATGGCGTCGGGCAGATGATTGCACACGCGTTGCACAATGGTGCAAAGAAGATTGTATTGGGCTTGGGCGGCAGTGCTACCAATGACGGTGGTTGCGGTGCGGCGGCGGCACTGGGCGTACAATTTTTTAACAAGGACGGAAAAACATTTGTGCCCATCGGCGGAACACTTAAGGACATCTGCCATATCAGCACGGATGAGATGGATAGTCTGGTGCGAAGCACTCCGTTTTTTACCATGTGTGACATCGATAACCCGCTGTGCGGCGAGAATGGCGCAAGTGCCATATTTGGCCCACAGAAGGGTGCCGATTCGGCTATGGTCAAACGTCTGGACAGTGGTCTGCAGCACCTGGCTGCGGTTATCCGGCAAGATCTTGGCCTGGATATTTTAGATCTTCCCGGCAGCGGAGCTGCCGGTGGTTTTGGCGGCGGCAGTGTGGCGTTTTTCAGCAGTCGTCTGCAAATGGGTATCAACATTATTTTGGATATGGCTAACTTTGACCAGCAAGCTGCCGATGCCGACTTGGTTATAACCGGAGAGGGAAAGTTGGACAGCCAAAGCCTTCGAGGCAAGGTCGTCATCGGTGTGGCACGCCGCGCTAAGGCGTTGGGTGTGCCGGTAGCGGCATTGGTGGGCGGATGTGAAACGGATATTGCTGCCCTATACGACGAAGGTGTATGTGGTGTATTTCCAATCAATCCCCTCCCTGCACCATTTGAAGAAGTCAAGCAACAGGTTCGGGACAACCTCCGCTTCACAGCAGATAACCTGTTCCACTTTATAAATGCCTTAAATGCACAGCTCTAAAGCCCCTATCATCTGTGGAAAATGTTGACCATACGAGCATATCCCCTACATATATGTTTGCATCCGACATAAGGTATTTTAAGCATTTACTTTCGCTCTCGTTAAATTGCTCGATTTGTTCATTCTTTATTGTGAAATTCATAATATTGCCCCTTCCTTATTTATCCTGATCGTATGCAAATTTATATATGGTTGGAAATGCGTGTTTATTTACCTGTCGAGTTGCTGTTAACAAGATAAGGGGGTGCGGACGAAAAGTTGGACAAAGCAGAGGCCGCAAGGAGGAAGTAGGTATATTGTTCACATACGAAAAGAAAGCCCGTGACCCCGAAATGCGCCAGACGAAAAAGGGGAACGAGTGGAAATTCGGAATGAAATGCCACATCGGTGTGGACGCAGGCAGCGGCCTGGTGCATACCATAACGGTCACGGCGGCGAATGAGCACGATATCACACAGGCTGCTGCATTGATTCGTGAAGATGATGAAGTGGTATATGGGGATTCCGGGTATCTCGGAATCCAGAAGCGCCCTGAAGTGACCAGCGACGAGCATTTAGCCAGTATTGACTACCGCATTAACCGCCGTCCCGGCAGTCTCCCCAAGGTCAGCGACAACGCGATTGACTGGGAACGCTACATTGAGAACCGCAAATCCGCGGTGCGCTGCAAAGTAGAGCACGTGTTCCGGATCATCAAGTGTCAGTTCGGCTATAAGAAAACGGTGTACCGCGGACTGGCGAAAAACGAAAATCGTCTGTACGCCATGTTCGCCTGTGCCAATTTGTATGCGCTTGCTATCGCCGGGCGAAGACTCTCCACAACCTGATATAGGGGCAGTCTGCCCTTTTTCGGGAAATGGAGCAGAAAAGCAGAGGAATAATGCCTATTTTGTGCTGAAATTGCCTTAACCAAGCGCAAAAACGGTTAATACATCAACCAGGAACGGAATAAAGGCTATTTATTCAGAGCTTCCCTAAATCTACGAAACTTATAGTACATGAATCTCAGGAAGCAAACGTTTTTAAACAATGGTATGCCCTTTAGAGATTGTATAGGGTCTGTTCCAAATCGTTTGTAGCTTATTTTCATCACAGCAAAGTGAAACAAAGGAGGAGGGGATTAGCGCCCCTCCTTTTCTATACAATCTGTGTCATAACCATTCTTTTCACCAAGTTGGCTGATCCTGAATAGCTGGATGCATATCTCACCCCGTATAATGCCTTTATCCTCGGCATGCTCGGCAATGAGTTTGTCGAGCAGTTCTCTGTATGTCGTTGTTACACCTCATCGATATACTCGAAACGTTGATATTGGTGACCATCCCTAACTACAGTTTCATTCCACATAGATGCCGGACGCACCCACACGCCGTGTTCGTCGTATAACGCCCGATACACGACCATTGGCTCTAAGGTTTCGGAGTGCCTGGCCACATAAAGAACTTCATATTCGTTGCCTTTGAAGTGCCGGTACCGGCCAATCTTAATCTCATCCATTTATGCCGTTCTCCTTTCAACGAACCATCGCCCAATAACCTTTCCGGACAGATTGGGACTGCGCTCAAAGAATAGATAGCTGATCCCTGTACCAATACGGATGGTGTATCTATCTCCCTGACCACCGGCCTTTGCTGCGGCCGCAGGCCGTATATCTGTCACGCGGTCAATCACATATTCAGTGCCATCTTCCCAAACCAAGGAAACTGGAATCATTGCACCATCCTTGCGAAAATTTGTTTTCACATCCACATTGTTATTTGCTCTTCCTCGAAAAGCACATTCTTCCTCACTTCGAGCCAAAGAAGTATACGCTGTCAGGTATTACGGCACAGGATTTGCAGGAGTATTACAATACCAAGTTGGGCGAAGGATTGTCTGTTTGCACAATGAAAAAGCACAGTGCAATCTTGCATGGTGCCTTGGCGGAAGCATATAAGAAAGATATGATTGCCGCCAACCCTGCAGACAAAGTTACACTTCCCAGAAAGAAGAAGTTTTACGGGCAATCCTACTCTGTGGAAGAAGTTCAACAGCTTCTTTCCGTGCTGAACGATGATCCCATCCGACCGGCTGTGATTCTCGCAGTCATGTATGGTTTACGGAGAAGTGAGGCAGTCGGTCTCAGGTGGAAGGACATCGACTTCAAAAACAAAACCATGACCATCTGCAACACTGTCACAAGAATGGCCACGGTTCATGAGCTGGAAGAAACCAAGAATGAGTCCAGTCATCGAACGCTGCCTCTGATCCCCGGAACGGAAGAGTATTTGCAATCTCTCCGTCGGGAGCAAAAGGAAACCATGCTCCTTTGTGGAAACAGATTCGATGACAGTTGCCATGTTTGCACATGGCCGGATGGCCGCTCTCTGCAGCCGGATTATGTGTCCCAACATTTCAATCAGGTCTTGAAGAAAAACAATTTCCGGGTTATTCGCTATCATGATCTGCGTCACACTGCCGGTTCCATGCTCTTGCAAAAAGGGATCGACATCAAAACGATCCAGCATTTCCTCGGACACTCCCAAGCATCAACCACAGTAAACATTTATCTGCACAGCATCTCAAACGGCACGGTGGATGCGGCAAATGCGATTGGTTCCATGGTGAATGTGGGCACAGTTTGTTAGACACCGGAATCTTGTTAGAAATTTGTTAGACAGCACAGGGCAAAAACAGAAGCCACAAGGATTCAGGGTATGAAAAAAAACCCGCAACCGTTGTGGTTACAGGGTTTTTGATGGAGCAGGGTACGGGAATCGAACCCGCCTCCTCGGCTTGGGAAGCCGATGTACTACCGATGTAC
>OLPA01001579.1_pt1 | contig 18563 bp, 22 predicted proteins | sample 1672811 | NCBI WGS metagenome assembly OLPA01 (sample SAMEA3136726, study PRJEB25190) | human gut metagenome | biome: human gut; feature: human-associated habitat; material: faeces | place: Austria | collected 2013
CGGCGGGCATATAGTTTGTCAAACCTGCACGCTTGACGAATCGGGATGCCGGGTGTAGAATTGTTCCATCATTTAAAGCTTCACTCAATAAAAGAATATCGCAAAATGCAATGAGGAAGAAAAGTAACGCGGGACATGGCCGCAGAGAGCCGGGGATGCTGGGATCCCGGCGCCAGCGCCTTCGTGAACGAACACTTCTTAGCAGCGACCTGAACCGGAACACCGCAGTAGGGAAGACGCGCAGCGCGGCGTTAAAGCGCAGGGGCTTGTCAGAGTCCCGGAAAAGAGACTGGGTATTCCAGTAAGTTAGGTGGCACCGCGGATCGGCAGCAATTCGTCCTAAAATTTATTTTAGGCAATGCTGCGCAAATGATTCGGAGGTGCTTTTTATGTGCGCAATTTTTGGTTTTACGTCCCCCAGTCTCAAAAAGGAACAGATTCTCCCGTATTTTGAAAAAACAAAATCCCGCGGCCCGGACGACACCCGGCTCGAGCCCGCAGGCAGCGGCATGCTTGCGTTTCCTTCCACTTACGGCGATGAGTTCGCCGACCCTGCACCCGATTCCTTGTTCGGCTCCCAAGAGCGCCCGGCCCCCTTTGCTTGATGGAGGCTGTCCTGCGCAGTCCGGTCAGGCGCAGAACTGAACGGCCAGCTCCGCGGCGGTCACGGCGTCGGGGGTATAGGCGTCCGCGCCGATCTGGCGGCAGAAGTCCTCCGTCACGGGCGCGCCGCCCACCATGATCTTCACGCTGTCACGGATGCCGGCAGCCTCGGCCGCCTTGACGACCTCTTCCATCACGCCCATGGTGGCGACGAGCAGCGTGGAGCAGCAAATCACCTGGCAGTTCTGCTCCTTCGCGGTCTGGATGAAGGTTTCCGGAGCTACGTCGGTTCCCAGGTCCACCACCTCCAGGCCTTTGCCCTCCATCATCATTTTGACCAGGTTCTTGCCGATGTCGTGCAGGTCGCCCTTGACCGTGCCGATGCACACCCGGCCTCTGGCCTTGACGCCGTCTGCAATCAGCAGCGGCTTGAGCAGCGCGGCGCCTTGGCTCATCGCGCGGGCTGCCACCAGCACTTCGGGCACAAAGACCTCATTTCTTTTGAACTTTTCGCTGATGATACCCATGCCGCTAAGCAGGCCCTCCTCCAGAATGATCTGGGAGGGGATGCCCTCGTCGACGGCCTGCTGCACCAGCTCCCTGACCTCCTTGGCCTTGCCTTTTTGCAGGTGCTCCGAAATCTGCTCCAGCAGTTCCATGGCGTTCCCTCCTGTGGTGGTTGCAATGTTGCGGATTTTGGATGAATTGATTATAATGGAAACGAATCGAAATTGCTTGTTTACTTTTTGGATATTTTGTTCGTTTTTGAGGTTCCTGTGAATGCGCTGTATTCATTGATCGCCAAGGAAGCGCTCAGCAAACGGCTGGACGAGCTGTCCCAATGCCTCAACATCCCTGCGCGTCTGCTGGACGCGGAGGGAAACCAGCTGGAGCAGCACGGAGAAACCGGCGCGTATTGTGCGCTGCTGAAGGCGCGGGTATTTTGCGAGGACGACTGCACCCAGGCGCACCTGAAGGCCGGAAGGATCGCCTGCGAGCCGGGCGAGAGCCAAGTATTCAGCTGCCATGCGGGGCTCAACCACATCGCCTTTTCTCTGGTGCGCCGCAAACAGCTGCTGGGTACGGTGATCGTGGGGCCGTTTCTGATGGACGCGCCGGACAGCATGCCGCTTTCCGGCCTGGCCGACAAGCGCCGCCTGGCCCCCTCGCTGTGCCTAGACCTGTACGACGAACTGCAGAAGCTGCCCGTCATCACCCCCGCCCGCCTGCACGGCATCAGCTGCCTGATGGACGATCTCTTCGCGCCGCTGCTCTCCGACGCGCGGCTCCTGATGCGGGAGCGGCAGGAGAAGCTCTGCCGGCAGCCGGCGGTCAGCGATACCGTGCAGCATGACATGGGGAGTCGGACCGACTCCATGTGCACACTGGTTTATCAAAAGGAATGCGCCCTGCTGGGCAAGGTCAGACAGGGCGACATCCAGGGCGCCAGACGGATACTCAACGAGCTGCTGAGCTTTGTGCTGCTGGCACAGGGGCAGGATCTGCAATGGATACGGACCCGCGCGTGCGAGTTGACCATCCTGCTCAGCCGCATCGCCATTGAAGGCGGCGCGTCGCCTGATCGCATCCTCCCGCGCAACCCAGAATACCTGGAGCAGCTGCAAAAGGACGAAAGCTACGAGGACCTGTGCTTTTCGCTCAAGGAGATCGCGGAGCGCTTCGTCCAGGCCATATCGCTGCCCGGGGCGGCACAGGCGCACCCGGTTGTGCGCAGGGCCGTGGAATACATCGCGGACCATTTTGACCAGCCGCTGTCCATCCAGAGCCTGGCGGACGAGCTGGAGGTGAGCCCGTCCTATTTCTCGGCGCTCTTTTCAAAGTGCATGGGCATCGGCTTCCATGAGTACCTGACCCGCTTTCGGGTGGAGGAGGCCCGCCAGCTGCTGACGGCTACCCAGTATCCCATCAATGAAATCGCCGTGACCGTGGGCTATGCGGATCAGAGCAGCTTTACCAAGGCGTTCAAGCGTGTGACCGGCATAACGCCCTATCAGCTACGGACGTGAGGATGTTGGATGCGGTTGACAGCGCCGCCCGGCGGGGCTATACTGAAAACAGCATAGGCCCCGCCTTTTCAGGGGCGCGGCGGTGCGTCCGCCAGGGTCAAAACAGGAAAGAGGGAAGAAGGATATGGACGGAATCTCCATTTGCCGTGAGGTGCTTTTTTCTTTGCCCATGTGCTACGCGGTCAACCAGCTGCATACGCCCCAGGAGCGCTTGGGCGTATGCGCCTCCGAGGGCCGGGGCGGCTGCCGGGTGTACGACTGGCACGTGCCCGAGGCGCAGACCCCCCGTATGGCATGACGCCGGCGGCTGCATGAGCATCAGCCAGCTGGAGCCGGAGGGAGCCTTTCTGGCCGTACAGAACTTTTTCCCCGGCTTTGACGCGGCGGAGGCCTGCATCGTCAAGACCTCGCCTACGCCTGAGGGCTGGAAGGCGGAAAAGTGGATGGAGTATCCCTATCTGCACCGCTTTGACATTGTCGAGATTCAGGGGAGGCAGTTCCTCGTCGCCTGTCAGCTGTGCAAAGCGAAAGCCTTCCGTGATGACGGGAGCTCGCCGGGCGTAACGGCCGTGGGCGAGCTGGACGGCGGCCGTCCGCCGCGGGACATGCAGCCCATCATTCCCAGCCTGACCAAGAATCATGGCTTTTGCCGCACCATGTGAAACGGGCGCGAGGTGCTGCTGATCGCCGGTTCGGAGGGGCTGTACGAGGTGGCGGTGCCCGGCGGCGCGGACATCCCCTGGCGGGCCGAGCGCCTGCTGGATCGGGAAATCAGCGACGCCGTGACGGTGGACCTGGATGGGGACGGCGTGGAGGAGCTGGTGACCATCGAGGGATTCCATGGCGACGAGATCGCGGTGAACAAGCTGTGCGGGGACCGGTGGGAGATCGTCTATCGTTTCGATGCGCCCTTTGCCCATGCGCTCTGGGGCGGAGACATTCTGGGCCGGCCCGCCCTGCTGGCCGCCTACCGAGGCGGCGACGGTGCTCTTATGATGCTTCAAAAGCCCGATGCGGAAGGGGACTGGCGCATGCGGACGACGGTGATCGACCGCGATGTGGCCCCCACCAACCTGTCCGTCACCAGCGAAAAGGACGCCTGCGTCATCGACGCTTCCTGCGGCAAAGTGCAGCAGCTGGTGCGTTATACGCTGACGCGGGAATGACATAAGCCGCCCCGGCCCCATTTAGGGCCGGGGCGGATCGGCTTTGCAAAACAAAATCCCCTGGCATGCGCCAGGGGAAAGAGGTGGAGGCCATTTACACGCGATAACGCTCCACGGTTTCCGGATTCAGTTCCACGCCCAGACCCGGCTCGTCGAACACCGTCACCACGCCGTCCTGCATCACGATGCTCTTTTTGCAAAGCTCGCTGCGCAGGGGATTTTCGTCCAGGGTGTATTCCATGTACTTGGTGTTGTACAGCGAGAGGCCGAAGCTGAGGTTGGCGGCCAGAGATACCATGGATGCCGAGAAGTGGGGGATCACCATTTTGCCCCAGGTTCCAGCCAGCATGCCCACGCGGCGGGCCTCCGTGATGCCACCCGTCCAGATCGCATCGGTCTGTACGATGTCCACGGCGCTGCGGGTGATGAAATCCTTCATGCCATAGCGGGTCAGGAGCGTTTCGTAGCCGGCGATGGATACGTCCGTATGCTGCGCCAGGCGCAGGCAGTCCTCCGGATAGTCGGTAGACATGGGCTCCTCAAAGAACAGCACGTTTTCCTTTTCGCAGGCGCGCGCCATTTTCAGGGCCGTGGGATAATCCCAGGCGTTGTTGGCGTCGATGCCCAGCGCCACGTCGGGTCCGATGGCCTCGCGCACCGCGTGAACCCGCGCGATGTCCTCCTCCACCGGCGCTCCGCCGACCTTGATCTTTACGGCCTGAAAACCCATCTTCACATACCCGGCGCATTCCTCCTGCAGTTCGGGAATGCCCTTGCCCTCTTGGTAATACCCGGCGCTGGCATAGGGAATCAGCGAATGCTTGGCCGCGCCCAGCAGCTTGTACACCGGCATGGAGGCCGCTTTGCCCAGAATGTCCCATAGGGCGATGTCCACCGCGCTGATGGCGGCCATCATGATGCCACGGCGGCCATAGCGCGCGGTGCCCAGGTACATGCGGTTCCACAATGCCTCGATCATGGTCGGATCCTGGCCCAGCAGCAGCGGCTTGAGGGTCTCCATGGTCAGCGTCGCCAGCGATTCCAGCGAACCCAGCGCAAAGCCTTCGCCGATGCCGGTGATGCCCGCGTCGGTTTCGATCTGCACCAGAAACACATCGCGCGTGGGAATGGCGGCCAGGCCGTCGCGCGGCGGGTTGGGCGGCCAGAATTGCAATTTAATGGGTTTTACATCGGTAATGATCATTCATTTTGCTCCTTTGGCGGACAGCAGCTTTTGCGAATGGAGAGCTGCGTATCCAAGATATGCACTTCATGTTTGCGTTCAGGCTGCGCGATTCGCTTGAGCAGCAGCTGGCAGGCAATGCGGCCCATCTCCAGCCTCGGTACACGCACAGAGGTCATTTCAACACCCTGTATGGCAGACCAGCTGATATCATCCATGGAAACCAGAGACAGATCGTCGGGGATGGAGAGGCCACGCTCCAGCATAGCCTCTCTCGCGCCGAATCCCATCATGTCGTTTCCGGCTACCACGGCGGTGAAGGACAGACATCCTGACGCACGCGCGTCCAGAAATTCATTCATCACCCGATAGCTGCTCTGCATGTCCAGCTGGCCCCAGCCCACCAGCGCAGCATTGACTGCGATGCCGTGCTTTGCGAGCGCTCCGGCGTAGCCGCGATACTTTTCCAGGCTGGAGAGCGAATTACGCCTGCCGCAGATGTAGGCGATGTTGCGGTGGCCCAGCATGATAAGATGCTCGGTAGCGGAAAACGCCGCCTCATAATCGTTAAAGAGCACGGTGTCGGCTTCGATGGTGGAAAGCTGCCTGCATAGCAGGACAAACGGCATGTCGTTTTGCACCAGCAGCGGAATGACGTCGTCACTCTCCAGTGCGCCCAGATGCAGCACGCCGTCAATGCCGATCTCAATGATCTTTTTGACCGTTCTGATGCAAGAGTGATCGCCCTCGGAAATGGTGATAACGTCAAAACCGTTCTGTGAGGCTTCCTGATGAATCCCAAGCTGGATATCATCATAGTAGGGGTTGTATCCGTCCGGCACAATCACGGCAATCAAATCACGGCGCTTTTGCACAAGCCCACGGGCAAGCCCGTTGGGCACATAGCCGGTTTGGCGTATGGCCTGCTCCACCTTTTTCCTGGCAGCCTTGCTCACGTGCGCGTTGTCTGTCAGCACGCGCGAAACCGTGGAGGTGGATAACCCGGACAGGCTTGCCAAATCGCGTATGGTTGCCCTCATGCGTCTATGCGAACCCCCTTTGGAACTCCTCGTTTAGTAGCCAAACAGGCGCGGTAGGAACAGCAGCACCGGCTCGGCAAAGATCAGCAGCACGCAGAAGATGATTTCCACCAGCGCATAGGGTAAGATGGATTTGTACATCGCGGACAGGTCGATCTTTGCGACGGTGGATGTGGTAAACAGCAGCATGCCGACCGGCGGATCACCAGGCCCATGGTCAGTGTCATGGCGACAAACAGGCCGAAGTAGAGCGTATCCACGCCGAAGGCCTGGCAGCGGGCACCAGAATAGGTACGATGATCAGGATGGCGGGGGTGACGTCCACCAGCATGCCGATGATGACCAGCAGCACGAAGCACAGCATCATGAACTGCATCTTGGTATGCGCAAAGGACAGGCACCATTCGGAGATCTTTTGTGGTAGGCGCATGGTGGTAATGCCCCAGCCCATGGCGGCGGCCACAGCGATGATGAACATGACCACGGCTGTCATCTTGGCCGACTCCACCAGCGCTTCGTACACGTCGCGCCAGGTGAGGTTGCGCAGGATGAAAGCCGAAACTACCAGCGCGTAGACACCCGCCACCACGGAGGACTCGGTGGGCGTGAACACGCCGCCCAGGATGCCGCCCAGAATGATGATGGGCATGAACAGGGCTGGCAGAGTCTGCAGCGCCGTTTTGCCCACATAGCGCCAGCCAGCGAACTTCTCATTCTTGGGGAAGTTGTAGCGCTTGGCGTAATAGACGTTGAGGCCGATCAGCAACGCAGTGAGCAGCACAGCCGGCACGATGCCACCGATAAACATGGCCGAAACCGAAACCGTGCCCGCTGTAACGGCGTAGACAATGAAGATGTTGCTGGGCGGCACGATGGAGGACAGGATGGCGCTGGCCGCGGTAACGGCGGCGGAGTAGCTGCGCTTGTAGCCCTTTTCGGTCATCATTTCGATTTCGATGGCGCCCAGGCCCACGGCGTCGGCGTTGGAGGCACCGCTGATGCCGCCAAAGAGCATGCTGGCCAGCACGTTGGCGTGCGCCAGGCCGCCGCTGAAGTGGCCGCAGATGGCGTCGCAGAACAGGAAGATGCGTTTTGTGATGCCGCCGCGGGACATGATGTTGGCGGCGAAGATGAAGAGCACCAGCAGCAGAAAGGCAACCAGAACGATGATTGCTTCCATGGTTACTCAACGCCTCCTTGTCCAACAGATTCAAAGGGCTTGATCTCGCCGCAGGCAAAGCCCATCATTTCGATGATGTAACGGATGATCACGATGCCCATTCCGATAACAACCGGTCCATATTGGAAAAAGCCTGGCAGCTGCATGACCGGCGAGGTGAAATTCCAGTAGGTTTGCAGCGTGGAGAAAGAATAGATGAAGGCAATGAGCGCGATAACCAGGCACAGGCCGCGCACCAGCAGGTACAGGGCGGTTTTGGCCGCACCCTTGAGTTTGCCGGGCAGGTAGGTATTGGCGGCCTCCATGCCGTCCTTAATGCTGACGGGCAGCAACAGATAGATGATTCAAAACAGGCAGTACCTGGCCAGCTCTTCGGTAAAGGCCAGGGGAAGGTTCATGAAGTTGCATAGGATATAGCGATAAATGACCTGCAGAAAAATTGCCAGGAAGGCAATCGACATGGCAAGCGCGCCCAGGGCTTTACAGACCTTGTACACCTGGTCTTCTACCTTGCTTGCCGTGAAGTAGACTTTTTTCAATGTTTCCATGGCCTGCTCTCCTCATAGATGCGGGCCATCTGGGCGCTTGCGCGCCCAGATGAACCCGAGGAAGTATTGATCGTGGAAATGTTGCGGCGGCTTACTTCAGGCTGTTGACGATCGCCATGAAGTTGTCCACGGTTTCCTGGCCCAGCTGCTCGACGACGTAGTCGTAGGTGCCGTCATAGCAGGCAGTCATCCACTCGGCGATCTCTTCTTCGGTCGGCTCGTACACCGTCATGCCCTGCTCCTTGAGGAAATCAAGGCCCTCGGCTTCCATGATATCCACGCGATCATTAGAGGCCTCAAAAGCGGCCTGCGCAGCGGCCTTGATGCCTTCCTGCAGCTCGGGATCAAGGCTGTTGAGCCAGGCGGTGTTGGTCACCATGAAGGCGACGGAGTACACGTGGCCGTCCAGCACTAGGTAATCCTGCACCTGATAGGTCAGGTCAGAGATGATGGAAGCAATCGGGTTCTCCTGGCCCTCAATGACCTTGTTCTGCAGGGCGGAGTACATCTCGCTGGAGGCCATGGGAACGGCCACGCCGCCCATTGCTTCAACCATCTTGACGTACAGCGGGTTTTCCATGGTACGGAACACGATGCCGTTCATGTCGGCGGGGGTCTTTACCTCACGGACGTTGTTGGTGAAGCGGCGGGCGCCGGCGGAGAAGCCCATCAGGATGGTGGTGCCGGTCTGCTGGCTCACATTGTCAAAGGTCGCCATGGCCTCTTCGCTGGACAGAAGCGCGCGCATATGGTCCAGGCTGACCACGGAGCCGGGGATCTGCCATACGTTCAGGCTGTTGTCCACGGTAGCGATGGCCGCCACGTTGACCAGCGAGATCTCAATGCTGCCGTCGGAGTTGCCCGCGTAAGTTTCCGCAAAGGAGCCTAGCTGACCGGACGGATAAATCTCCACTTCAAAGCGGCCGGGGAAGTGCTCTTCCAGATAATCGCGGAAGGTGTAAGCGATGGTGGTTTCCACGCACTCTTCGGGGGTCAGTTCGGGGGCATGTAGGCGAATTTGATCTTGATGGTGTCTTCGGCACCCGCAGGAACCGCGGCAAGCGTCAAGGCCAGGGCCAGTACCAGGGCAAGAGCGATGAATTTTTTCATGGTATTCCCCTCTTATGTATTTTTCAGCGCCGAAGGACGACGCCTGAAACCCGGACAAGCATTCGCACAAACGCCCGCAAGGGGTTTGCTCAACAGAAAAACAAAGGGGATACCCATGGCGTATACTGCTTTCAGGTTGCGCCCAAGCCGTTTGGGAACGCTTCCATTAATCCTTAGCACCACTTTAACATAATGATTTGAAAAATGCAATATGTTTTTTAAAATAAAATAATCCACAAAGCAATTGCTTTTTTGTTGTGAAAGTGATTATATATAAAGCAGAAAGGTTGAGGAAAGCAAGGATGAGAATCCGCCGTATCCGCCCCCCGCAGGGCTAGGAGACAAGGTATTTCGCTTGCTTATGGGAACGTTCCCTCGGCGTGTCAGCAATGATGCGGCCACGTTGCTTTCCCTCCGGCGCTTCAGGCGCCAGTTGTGAATCGTTTGAAGAAGGTAAGAAACATGGGCTCCATTCATGAACTGCTCAAAGATGTGCCCATTCCCCAACTGGCGCCGGTTCGCCAGATTTTTGACGCTTCCCACCTTGAGGATGTGGCGGCCGAGGCGCGCTGCGAGCTGGCGCGTCCGGCCGTGGTTTCCGCCATTGAGCCGGGCATGTCGGTGGCGATCACCGCTGGTAGCCGCGGAATCGATCAGTTGGCCGTGGTGATCCGTGAGGTGGTTTCCTTCCTCAAGGAGCGCGGAGCCAAGCCCTTCGTGATTCCCGCCATGGGCAGCCACGGCGCAGGGGCAGCTGGACGTCATCCATGGCTATGGCGTCACGGAGGAAAACGTGGGATGCCCCGTGGTGGCGACCATGGAGGAAAGGACATCAGCGGCGAGGGCATGGACCCCAACATCGCGGGGCGGTGGATTGTGCCCACGATTCAGGGCGGCATCGACGCCTGCCGCATCGGCATATTGGACATCACCGACGAGACGCTGGGCAATGTGGTGGGCCTGGGCATGGCTGATACCTGCTCGCGCCGCGTGGTGGAGCGCATGAGCCGCGAAAATACCTACCCCAACTCGCTCACCAGCACGGTGACCTGCCTTTGCAAGATTCCCATGTACTTTGATACGCAGAAGGAAACCATCCAGGCCACCATCAAGATGACCCCCGCAGAGCTCCCGGAGGAGGTCACCATGATCCGCATCGCCAGCACGCTGGCCATGGACACCATCTACGTATCCGAAAATCTGCTGGACGAGGTGGCCGCCACGTCCGGCATGGAGATTCTGGGCGAGCCGGAGGCACTGGTGTTCGACGAAAACGGGGACCTGTTCTGAGCTGTCCTGAAAGGAAACTAACGCATGCAAACCATCGTTCAGGTGGAAAACCGGCTGTATCAGGTGCCCCTCGCCCAGCCGCTGGGCGACGCCAGCCACGAAAAGCACACGCATTTCGAGCTGGTGATGTGCATCGTCACCACGGAGGACGGCTGCACCGGCTATGGCTACACCTATACCGGCGGGATTGGCGGGACCGCCATCGTGGAGCTGCTCGACAGGGACGTAAACCCCGCCCTTCTGGGGCGGGACGCCGCCTGCATCGAGGGCATCTGGAGCGATTTGCGCCGCAGGCTGCACTACGTGGGCCGCGGCGGGATCGATGCGTTCGCCATCTCGGCGGCGGACATCGCCCTGTGGGACATCCGCTGCAAGCGAGCCAACCTGCCGCTGTGGAAGATGGTGGGCGGCGCCAACGGCCGTGCGCGCGCCTATGCCGGCGGCATTGATCTGGATTTCAGCCAGGAGGAATTGCTGGACAACATCCGCAGTTATCTCCGGCAGGGGCATACGGCGGTCAAGATCAAGCTGGGCAAGGACACGGTAGCCGAGGACGCCGCCCGCGTCGCTGCCGTACGCGAGCTGATCGGACCGGACCGGACGCTCATGGTGGACGCCAATTACAAATGGACCGCGGAGAACGCCCTGCGCGTGTGCCGGGCCATCGCGCCCTACCGGCCCCTGTGGATGGAGGAACCCGTCGATCCCGACGATCCGGACGGCTACCGCCGTATGACGCAGCAGGCGGGCATCGCCGTCGCCGCCGGCGAAAACTTTCATTCCGTATATGAGTTTGAAAACATGATGGCATCCGCCTGCATCGATTATCCGCAGCCGGACGCCTCCAACGTGGGCGGCATCACCGCGTGGCTCAAGGTGGCCGCGCTGGCCTATGCGCGCCACTGCCCGGTATCGACTCACGGCATGCAGGAGCTGCACGTCAGCCTGCTGGCGGGCGTATGCAACGCCGGCTGGCTGGAGGTGCACAGCTTCCCCATTGACCGGTACACCACCCATCCCCTTGAGGTGCGCGAGGGCTACGCCTATCCGCCGGATGAAAGCGGGACGGGCGTGTGCTTCCGCTTCGACCTGCTGGATGGGTACCGCGTGCGCTAAGCGCATTCTGTTCCCCCCTCCCCCCCCAGGCTTTCAGGAGGAGCTTGGCTGCATGGCAATGGGATGGCAGCCTGTCTCTTTCATATGGCTGCCCTGAGAACGGTATGAGCCGGATATCGGCATCCATGCGGGATGAGCGTTGATTGAGCGGCCCCCCGATCCATCGCGGCGGAGCCGGCACGGAAATGGGGCGGGTGGCGAGCGCCTACCCACTGCCGTATCCGCTGCTCAAAACCATGGGGTACGTGGTTTGTTGCCGGAGAATCTCAGGACATATGCCTTCCACTTTGCGCAACCTTGTCCCAACGATAAAAAGCGAGGTGTTTTTCATGCAAAACTACGAGGTTTTGGGCCAGAACATCCGACGCGCATTCGCCCAGCTCAAGGCCGAGCACCCGCAGCGCCTCGAAAAGCGGCTCAACTTCTCCTGGAGCAACTGGGGATTTGGCCTGGAGCCGCTGGAGCGTTCTCTGGAGCGCCTGGCGAAAAACGACATCCGTTATGTGGAGCTGCATGGCAATCACTACGGAGACGACCTGGGATACGACGCGGCCAAAACCAAAAAGGTCCTGGCAGACTACGGGATCGCCTGCGCGGGCGTCTGCGGCATGTTCAGCGCGGACAACGACCTGTCCTCCAACCGCCACATCCAGCGTCAGGCCGCCATCGACTACATCAAGCGCGAGGTCGCCTTTACTGCGGAAATGGGCGGCAAGTACATGCTCGTGTGCCCGGCAGCAGTGGGCCGCCCCGGAAAGTATGACGACAGTGAAATCGCCCGCAGCATCGACAGCCTGAGCCGTGTAGCGGACCTGTTTGTGCAGTATGGCGTGCGGGCGGCCATCGAGCCGATCCGTGCGGCGGAAACCAGCGTCGTTCATACCTTTGAACAGGCGAAGGACTACATCCGCCTGCTCAACCATCCCGGCGTTCAGCACATCAACGGCGACGTCTATCACATGCTGGTGGGCGAAAAACACATCGGGCAGGCCATCTGGGATGCGGGCGACATGCTGACCAACCTGCATATGGCCGATACCAACCGCTGCGCCCTGGGCGACGGCTTCATGGACATCAAGACCATCATCCGCGCCCTCTACCTCATCGGCTACAACAACGATTCGTGCTTTGTCACGCCCGAACCCCTCGGGCCGGGCGGCGATCCCTATCCCGCCCAGAACGCCATCACTCCGCCGGAGCAGCTGGACGAGCTAGTTTCCAAGAGCGTCCGCTATTTCCGCCTCTGCGAGGAAGAAGTGCTGGCTGAATAAAACCGGCCCAAGCAGCGCGGGAATAGCGCGGACGCTCCGAACCGGAGGCGCAGAAAGCGGGCTGCAAAGGACCGTTGGCCGCAGAGGCCAACGGTCCTTTGCATGAGCCTGATGCTTCCGTGGGAACAAAGAAGTCCGGTCGCCTCGTGTTGCGCTCCAAGCGGTGATGGAGCAGCCCCGCTTATACAAAATGCAAATATGCGTTTGACAAAATGTATAATCCATGGTATAATCACCTCCGTTGCAGCGGATGTGCGCCATGCGCCGCGGCAAGGATGGGATTATAGCTCAGTTGGTTAGAGCGCCACGTTGACATCGTGGAGGTCATAGGTTCGAGCCCTACTAATCCCACCAAGCGAAACCCTTGATTTTCAAGGGTTTCTTTTTATGCTCATAAGCAGCACGCCCACTTTGACTCTGGGTGGGCACAAAAGTGGGCACACATGATTGTAAGTTTCGTTTTCGAATTAGATCCACGATGACAAATACACACTTATTATTTTTTTAAGTGATAAAGTGTAATATGTGATAGTAACAAAATCATTTCTATAATAATGTAGGTCAAATTATACTATCACTTAATTTATATAAAGTGATAGCATGTGTTATTCAGCAACAAGACCCCCCATTATTTTTTATTGCACACTGTAAGCGCTAGAGGCAGCCCGGTTATTTACCATCCGTCAAATGCTTTTTTATATAGGGGGGATATGCTAACAACACGCATACCAGCCTTCGATCATGAATTTTGCGTAAGAAATAATAGCAGCGTTTATTATAAAACTTGTCATCAGAATTATTTTATCCGCGTTGCCCGCTCCCCATATTATTCGCGTTCTCCCTATGGGATCGTGGACAGTCAGCCTCTAGCCACATTTGCACCGCTTCTGTGATTGCTGCTGACATTGTAAGCCCATGCGTTTGACAGGCTTGTTTCATAGCTTCTCCCATATCACGTGGCAACTTTGCTGCCACCGTAATATTACCGGCTTGTACAGCTTGAAATCCAGCAGCAGAAACGCCACGCAGAACATCCGGGTCACTAGCTATAATCTGAGCGCCTATCATTGCATGGTCGGTAGGCATCATCGAAAGGCCACCAATAGTCAGCGTTGTGCCATCCTGGCTCACGGTTACCGTCCCACGTATTCTCTTACCGCTTTTCAACAGCACATCGACTCGCTTATCCACTAATACTGTCCTCCATAACGATTGTACGCGCCATTCTATAGCAATTTCCAGGAAGCAAATAAAAGGTATTGTTCGCTTCCTGTCCATAATCACTGCATCGTTTCAGAATTTATGCTGCTTCATTTGGCTTGAATTGTGCATCGTTCTCGCACATCATCTGTTCATCGCAATCGCCACAGATAATGTTGACGCTCTTTGTTGCTCTGACGCTTTGGCCGCAGCAAGGACAAACATACTTTCGAGTGCTGCTAGGTTTCCTCTTTATCTTCCCACTTCCGCCAGTTCCCAAACGCTTTAGATCAATGCCGCTCCAGCCTTGTTCCTCGCAGAAAGCAATCAGTCCATCAGAAGGCGTGGTCCGGCTCCAGCCGATGCTTGGCTCATAAGTGATAATAAGGTCCCGTTTTTCGGCTTCCACCTTAAAGCGCTTGTTGTGGTAGTGACCATTGCGGCTGGTATCTTTAATTCCATTGCTATCACAGTAGTGATGTGTCATTTCATGCAGCAGGGTTGCAACAATCGCAGCAATCGGCCTATCAAGGGTTCCAGCGCCAAGGTTAATCTCGTGGTATCCTGTCCCGTTCGTTTCCTGCCAGCTTTCCCATGGCGTATAATGGCCATAAGCATTTGGCGTATCTTGGATTGTAATGATCGTTTTTGAAAGTGCACTTTCAAAATATCTTGCATTGAGCACATCAAAAGCGTTTTCAAGAAACTCGATTGCTGTACTAATCTTTTTCATGATAGCATACCCCTTTCATCAACTGGGGCGTTATGCTATAATGATAATGCCCCATTGGTTCGTAGTGGTTCCTATGGTGGCTGGTCGCCGGGTGCTGCAACACTTGGCGTCCTTTTTGATCCTTTTCTATTATAATATATGGTTTACTTTTTGTAAACATATTATGTATACCTTTTATATTTGCAAAAAAACATGATGGACTGCTCCTGTTCATAAAAAACTATATAAAACATCTTGACGCCCCCCACAAAGTATCATATGATACTTTACGAAGGGAGGTAAAAATATGCCCACATATTCTACCAAAGAAGTGGTTGAGAATATGCTGCATGACATGCGAGAGGCATTGGCGCAAGGCAAATTTTATTTTGTGCGGCGCTCAAAAAATATGAAAACCCTCGCGCAACTCGGCTTGGTGCCATCCGATATCGTAGATAAGCTTCACGAACTTACTTACGCCGATTATATAAGCGGTCCCGAAACAGATTGGAATCGCCCAGACGATGATAAGCTATGGATTTTCAAAAAGAGGGTTAATAGCGAAGTCGTTTACATAAAGCTAAAGGTGGAGTATCAAACCGACAAAAGCGTAAGGGTTTTAAGCTTTCATATTGATGAGCATAAGTAAGCATACTAAAGAAGAAACATATAGCAGCAGAATATCGGAGGAAAATGAAAATGAAGCTATATTGCCCGGTTTGTAACAGCAAACAAGAAGTAAGTATAATAAGTAAAGAGGAGACCTATCCTGTAAAAGGAGAGCCAATCACCATCATGGCCAGTATTTGCACCTGTGCTTCTTGCGGCGAAGAAATTCTCTCCTTACAACACGATGATGATAATCTTCGCAGGGCCTATGCAATTTACCGTTCTCGTCATAACCTTTTGCAGTCTGAAGAAATCAAGGCCATTCGAGACCAATACGGCATATCGCAGGTAAACTTTGCCCGTATTCTTGGTGTGGGTGACAAAACGATTGCCCGATATGAAAATGGAAGTCTTCAGGATGAAGCGATCAATAATCTAATTCTTCTTGCCAAGAACCCAGAAAATTTCGTGATTCTCTTAGAGAAGAATAAAGCTGCCATTCCTTCCGAAGAAGTGGAGAGACTCATGCAAATCAATGGCAGCGTAAAAGTCTATACAGTATGGGAAAACAAGCAATCGCCATTTGCCTACAGCTTTAACCAGGAAGCACAAATGATTTCTTGTGCATAACAGGTAAATTAAAATTGACGGTTATTGGCGGCGGTGAGATTATGAAGGAGAATAAAATGGCTACAAGCAATGAAATGCTTACAAACAAGGCAAAGTTGCAATTCATGGGCTATCGCGTTGATAAAATGATGTTCGGGTTGAAGCCGGAATTTACGTCCTGGCCTGATAAGATTGCTTTGTCGCCTTCATTCAAAAGAACGATTCGCCAGCTCGACGAAAACAAGCATGAGGTTTCTATTACGGTTGAGCTCAAACAAGACGATCTCCCATTTGATGCCGAACTTTCGTTGACGGGCGGGTTCATTTATGAGGGATCGGATTCACCAGAAAAAATGTTGAGAATCAATGCGGTTTCAATACTGTATCCTTATGTACGGTGCGCTCTTTCCATGCTGACAAATCTCGCAGGGATTCCACCCGTGATCATTCCTACAATCAACTTTGCCAAAGCGCTTGAAGATGCAGAAGCATCTCTCTCTGCTGAACAATGAATGTTCCCATATATGGAAAAACGCCGCGCCTGGACAACCAGACGCGGCGTTTTGTTATACAGTTTCATTTTCGGGCGGCTTTTCCGGCTCCCCGATCCCATGCACATCCTTTTCCCCCGCGGCGATCATGGCCATGTCCAGCTGCTTCCACGCGGCCTTGAGCGCATCGATCACCTGCTGGCTGTCGGTGTAAAAGCCCCGGTCGGCCATCTTTTGCAGCGCCAGTTTCCACTTGTCCTCTCCGCAGTACCGCCCCAGCAGTGCCTCCACGGCCTCTACCACAATTTTTGCTGCGTCGGTCAAATCCCGCTGCGAAAGCCACGGCTTCACATACTTTACCCATACGCGTCCCAGCAGCGCCGACGCCGCCGTGCCGATCACGCCGATCACGGCCACCACCAGCGCCGTCCAGTCGATGGACGCGGCAACCTCCGGCATGGTAGCAACCTCTTCCGCCATGGCCAGCGCCGGAAGCAGCGCCAACGCCATCAGCAGGCATGCCCAACAAATCATTTTCTTCATAGTATCTCCTCGCTTTCCTCTCTTTGTGGCGGCTTGTCCGCAAGCCGCAAGATTTCTTCTTCGTAGTGTTCCGATAAATGATTTCGCCCACGCGCCCGATAGGATGCGTGCATCTTGCACAGCATTTCCTTCTTTGCCCCAGGACACCACCCGCGCGAGGTGTAGAAGTCCTGCGCCTGGCTAAGCCTTTCATATTGAAGATCACCGATATCATCGGACAAGCCATCCAGCACCGTGGTGATCTTCTCAAGCGACTGACGCAGTTCTGTTCGGAAGGCTTTCTGTTCTTTGACGGCCTCTGCTTTTTTGGCCTTTCTGGCCCTGATGCGTTTTTTCACTGGCGTAAAAAAAACAAGCCCCAGCAGGGCAAGGATCGCGGATATGGACCCGGCCACCTGCCCGGCATTGTCCAGAAACTGCAAACCCGATCACCCCCGCAAAAACTGGCTCATCATATAGGCCCGGCGCACATACCCATCAGAGCATACAGCCGTCACCAGCGACCAGCCGTCTTTTTCGCGTTCCACCAGCACACGGGCACCGGGGTTCACCTTCCAATAGGTCGGCTCCTTCTGGCTGGCTGTCTTACGCAGCTTGACGGGGTTTCCGTCGGGCGATACCACCGTGGCATACCGTTCAGCGTTCGCGGCGGGCGTCCCAGCAGTCAGGCCGTCCGCAACGCTATCCGCGCCCGTGTCCGTCCCTTGGCTGATTTCCGCGCCGATATCCACCCCCGGCTGCACATCCTCGCCGTAGTCGATTTCGGGGAACCACATGACGTGCGTCCAGCCGTTTTTCAGCGTAGACCCGGCCACTCGGCCCATGGAATAGCTGGAGTGAACCACGTCGCACGCGCGCTTCTGGCCGTTTTTGTCGGTATCGGTGAGCGCGTTCTCGCCCACGTACAGGCCCACATGTGAGAAGTCGCCCAGCCCGTCGCCCCGGTACTTGGCGGGCAAATTGGCCTCGGTGTCCTCGTGGATCAGCATGCCAGCCCCCGGAACCAGCCTCCCGGCGGCTTTGGCGTTTTCCAGCGTTCCCAACCACACGGCGTTTCGTGCCATGTCGTTGCTCCCGCTGTACGCCATTTCGCCGCCCGCCTGCTTTACACAGTGCTCAACAAACGCCTGACAGTCCATTTCATCATACGTGTAGCCCACGCCCACCGCCTGCACGGCGGCGGCGGCTACGCTTTTCCCAGTAGGTCGCATCTCGATCACTTCCTTTCATCGTCGCCAGCCCTGCACAGGGCCAGCGCAAAAAACGTGAGAAACGCGCCCGTGAACAGGCACGCAGGGATAAAAACCCAATGTACCACACATATCCCGCCCTTCCGCCCACATGGTCATTCCGTTACCAGTTCGCCCAGCCCGCTTTCTTCAAGCAGCTCCTTGACCTGCGGCTTGAGCACGGTGGGAACGTCCGCATACGCGGTTTTGCCAAGGATCACCCGTTGCGCAAAAAACATAGCCATCATGATACACCAGTCCTTTCCAAAGATGATTTTTATGATCAACGACGCTAGCGCCGTCATCATTGATACACCTGCATAGCCATTTCCGCTATACAGTCCTCTATGAACTCGCCACGGTCCGCCAGTGACTGTACCTGAGCACGGAGAAGCTCGTTTTCGGCCTGTAATTCTGCGTTGCTTTTCGGGGGTTCAGTCGGCGGCACATAGTCCGCGTCCATTTCCCCCTGAACGCGCTCGCGCCATTTCGGGTTCCCGTCTGGTGCATAGGCATATCGGGGAATGCCTCGATCATCGTACAGAGGCGCGGGGAAATAGTTCCCCTGAGCGTGGTGAAATCGGTCGCCTACACCCTCGTCAATTTGTGTCCAGTCGTTTGTTTCGGTCAGAAAGG
>OLPA01001582.1_pt1 | contig 18546 bp, 14 predicted proteins | sample 1672811 | NCBI WGS metagenome assembly OLPA01 (sample SAMEA3136726, study PRJEB25190) | human gut metagenome | biome: human gut; feature: human-associated habitat; material: faeces | place: Austria | collected 2013
CAGATTATGTCCAACATTTGGGGTGCAGTTCAGTTAGCGTCGCATCAGGCAATGGGCAAACGCTCCCTTAGTTAATCGCGAAATAACTTCTATTCACCAGCAAATCCAGCGGTTGGGCATTGGCAATCACATCACCATAAATCAGATCGACGCCGATGCCAGAAAGCGTATCCATCACTAAGGGTAAAACGACTGGCCCGGCGATGGTTTTCATCCCGAGTCGCTGAGCGTGCCCCTGAATGATCGTAATCAGCATCTCATCCATCAAATTACCCTGCACGTTGGCGCATAACTCACCATCAAGTAGCAGGTAATCTGCCATATTTGCTTTCAGCGAGTTGAAGATTTGCAGATCGCGGCCCACCTGGCTGAGCACTATCCGACATCCCGCCAGCCGCAGTTTTTGCACGCTTTCTGCGTGATCGAAAATCGCTTCTGCCGGAATAATCAGATGTAATAACCGTGCTGGTAGAGGGCTATTTTCCAGCTGCTCAAGCAGATCATTCACCAGCGTGGCGCTACTCAAACCGGCAACGGAAAGGGGGAGGGAGATGCTTATGCCTTTACTGGCAACCGCTTTTGCGGCCTGCTGGAAAAATTCGTGGAATACCCGGCGGTCAAGAGCATGGCTAAGTGCCGGATCGCTGAAACTACGACGAAATGTTTGTTCATCAATAATCTCGCCTTCGCAACTCCAGAGCTTAAGTGAAATCAGCCACAAATTACGCGCTTCCGGGATCCGTGGCGAAGCGACACCGTGGGCGAGCATCATCAACTGATTCTCTTTAATCATCCGCCACTGTTCATCAAGCGACATCGCCGCCCGTTCGCTATGTGCGGCAGCTTGCTGCGGTTCGTAAACCGTCACCCGGCCCCGGCCACCATTTTTGGAGGCATAACAGGCGATATCAGCCTGCGACATCACTTCAGCTGCCTGATGATTGTTGTCATCAATCAAGGTAATCCCGGCACTGGCACCTACCCGATGCACACGGCCTTCCCATATAAAGTGATAGTCATTCACAGCACTGATAATACGTGTAGCGATAAAACGAGCGCTTTCAACATTGCAGTCTGGCAGCAGCAGACCAAATTCATCACCGCCGAGCCGCGCCAGCACGTCGCTGGAGCGCAGCATACTCAGCATCAACGACGCCAGTTCGCGCAGCAAAGCGTCGCCCGCCGCATGCCCGGCGCTGTCATTCACCGCTTTAAAGCGATCAAGATCGATAAACACCAGTGCATGTCGCTGATGCGTACTGTTTACCGTTTGCAGCAGGATACGCAGTTGCTTCTCAAAACTGGCGCGATTGGCGAGATGCGTCAGTGCATCATGGGAGGCGCTGTAGCTCAGCTGGCGCAGCATTTTGCGTGATTCGGTAACGTCCTGAATCACCAGAACCGAACCAATATTGCTGCCGTCCAGAGTACTTAACGGCGTAATACTGTAATGCACGTCGTAACTGCCGCCGCTCCGACAGTGCAACACCACATCTTGTTCGATCGCGGAACGTGAGGTGTCGGCACTGTAAATGTTCTCCATTAATGGTCCGTTGTCGCCAAAAGTAATATGCAACACCGTCAGGAGCGGAACACCTAACGCTTCTTCCTGCGTCCAGCCGCTCATTTTCTCCGCCACTGGATTCATAAAGGTAATTTTCATCGCCATATCAATACAGACCACGGCTTCACCGATGGAATCAAGCGTAATGTGCAGGCGCTCTTTTTCCTGAAACAATGCCTCGTTAAGCTGTTTAACCTCAGTCATATCCATATTAATGCCGAGCAGGCGTTCGACTTCGCCTTCTTTATTCAGTACCCGGTTGGCGAGGGCGCGGATATGGCGGATGCCATCTTTCACGGCAATGCGAAATTCCAGCTTAAAGGGCGAGCGTGATTGCAACGAATCACGAATCACTTTTTCGGCATGCTGGCGATCTTCCGGCAGCACGCACTCGTACCACACCTGCCAGTTCGGTTTGATATGCGGAGGAATTTCATACAGCTCGAACATCCGCTTATCCCAACTAAAAATATTCGGCTTCAGCTCCCACTCCCAGATGCCAATCCCGCCCGCTTCGTTAGCCAGCGTGATGCGTTCCATCAGTTGCTGATTCACCTGTTCGGTGCGTTTTAGCTCGTTAATGTCTTCAATCTGAGCGATAAAATAGAGCGGCGTGCCATCCGTGTGGCGCACCAGTGAGACGGCAAGCAACGCCCAGACAACATCGCCATTGCGGTTGTAGTAACGTTTTTCCATTGAATAGGTGTTTATTTCACCGCTTATCAGCTTTTCAACCTGTTGGAGATCTTTATTGAGATCCTCCGGCCAGGTCAGTTGCTGAAAGGTGAGTCCGCGCAGCTCTTCCTGACTGTAACCGAGAAACTGGCAGAGCGCTTTGTTGGATTGCAGCCATTGTCCCTCGGTGCCCACTAATGCCATGCCGATGGCGGAATATTCCATCGCGTTCCGAAAACGGGTTTCGCTTTCGGAAATGTGTTTGCGTTCCGCACGAAAGGCATACATCACCATCGTCATGATGTTGGCGGGCAGCAGGATCAGCAAAAACGGTAGCCACGGCATATGGGTCATCAGGTACGTACGCGGCGTAGCAAGCAGGGAGGGATCCGCGGCCATCATCAGCGACACCATCATCACCGTGGTAAGGAAGATCAAAAAGGCTTCCATTCGTGGCAGGCGCACGGCGCTCCACATCAACAGCACAATAATGAAAGTAAAAGGCCACGGCAGATACAGCATCGAAAGCCAGCTTAACGTCAGTGTGATGGCTAATGTGAGCAGCGACTCAAAAAGCAACCGTGGGTTGCGATGGCGCAGCAGATAGTGTGGTTTAAATAACAATCCCAGCGGCACCAGTGCCAGTGCGCCGATGGATTCTGACAGTACCCATATCAAAAATGCCCTGAGAGGATCGTCTCCGGGCGTCAGCAGGACAACCAGAACACCCCCCAACAGAGGTGGAACAATGGCGCTGCCGAGTGCCAGACGCAGCCAGTCAGCCAGATTTTGCAAGGGGTTATACCACGGCAGCAATTTACGTAGCAGCACTGCCCCGACCACGGCTTCAACAATATTGATGGTCGTCCAGGTCATGTTCAGCGAGCTGGTGGAAAAAAGCAGGATGGATGCGGCGATATTTCCCAGCGAGCAGCTCAGCGCAATCCCCGGCCACATGCGCCCGGCATGGCGATAAAACGCCACCATCATGATGGACGTCGGGAACCACAGTGGGGCGAGTTGGGTGCCAAACTGCGAAAGCTCAAGCGAGAAAAGGGTAAAGATAAACGAGACTAAACCTAAACTGACCAGGTGAAGCAGCGGGTGGGGCAGGGCAATTAATACATGCTGTGATTGTTTGCTCATTACCGCTTTATCCGCAAGACCAGGTCGCCAATATTCGTTTCTGTGTTTATGCTAGTACAAAAGTTTTACATTTTATATGCGAATTGCTCATAAAGTGACGTAAAGGCGGATAATTTGCGCAACTGCGTATAACATTTTTTACCTTGTATAAAACTGATCAACGTAATTTGCCACCGGGAATTCTTCGTCAACAATTAACTCTGAGCGCGCGGCAACGCTATTCGACTGGTATCAGGCGGATGAAATCCCTATAATTGCCGCGTTTGGCGCTTCGTCGCCCCCTTCCTAACATCCAGGTTAATCAGGTCGCTAAATATATGACTGATCAGTCTCATCAGTGCGTCATTATCGGTATCGCTGGCGCATCGGCTTCCGGCAAGAGTCTTATTGCCAGTACCCTTTATCGTGAATTACGTGAGCAAGTCGGTGATGAACACATCGGCGTAATTCCCGAAGACTGCTATTACAAAGATCAAAGCCATCTGTCGATGGAAGAACGCGTTAAGACCAACTACGACCATCCCAGCGCGATGGATCACAGCCTGCTGCTTGAGCATTTACAAGCGTTGAAACGCGGCTCGGCAATTGACCTGCCGGTTTACAGCTATGTTGAACATACGCGTATGAAAGAAACGGTGACGGTTGAGCCGAAGAAGGTCATCATTCTCGAAGGCATTTTGTTGCTGACGGATGCGCGTTTGCGTGACGAACTTAACTTCTCCATTTTCGTTGATACCCCGCTGGATATCTGCCTGATGCGCCGCATCAAGCGTGACGTTAACGAGCGTGGACGTTCAATGGATTCAGTGATGGCGCAATATCAAAAAACCGTGCGCCCGATGTTCCTGCAATTCATTGAGCCTTCTAAACAATATGCGGACATTATCGTGCCGCGCGGCGGGAAAAACCGCATCGCGATCGATATATTGAAAGCGAAAATAAGTCAGTTCTTTGAATAAGCTTGATAAATTGTGTACCGTTCAGTGATAACCTGGTATGCCCTTGACGTAATTGGCGTTAAGGGAGTGATGCGCGAAAGGAGAAAATGCCATGCGTCTGTGTGACCGAGATATTGAAGCCTGGCTTGATGAAGGCCGTTTGTCGATCAACCCACGTCCGCCAGTGGAGCGTATTAACGGCGCGACGGTGGATGTGCGCCTGGGCAATAAATTTCGTACCTTCCGTGGTCACACGGCAGCGTTTATCGATCTGAGCGGTCCCAAAGATGAAGTGAGCGCCGCGCTTGACCGCGTGATGAGCGATGAGATCGTTCTCGATGAAAGCGAGGCGTTCTATCTTCACCCAGGAGAGCTGGCGCTGGCGGTGACGCTGGAGTCGGTGACGCTGCCAGCCGATCTGGTGGGCTGGCTGGACGGGCGTTCTTCACTGGCGCGTCTGGGGCTGATGGTGCACGTCACCGCGCACCGTATCGATCCGGGCTGGTCTGGTTGCATTGTGCTGGAGTTCTACAACTCCGGTAAGCTGCCGCTGGCGCTGCGTCCGGGCATGTTAATTGGTGCGCTGAGCTTTGAGCCGCTCTCCGGCCCGGCGGCGCGACCTTACAACCGCCGTGAAGATGCGAAATATCGCAACCAGCAGGGCGCGGTAGCCAGCCGAATCGATAAAGACTAATTCAGGCCCATTGAGGATACCATGAGACGATTTCTGACGACGCTGATGATACTCCTGGTCGTGCTGGTGGCCGGGTTATCTGCGTTAGTGTTGCTGGTGAATCCGAATGATTTCCGCGACTATATGGTCAAGCAAGTTGCTGCACGTAGCGGTTATCAATTGCAGCTCGACGGGCCACTGCGTTGGCACGTCTGGCCGCAGCTTAGTATCCTCTCCGGGCGAATGTCTCTCACCGCCAAGGGCGCAAGCCAGCCACTGGTTCGCGCCGACAACATGCGTCTGGACGTGGCGCTTTTACCACTACTGAGTCATCAACTGAGCGTTAAGCAGGTGATGCTAAAAGGGGCAGTGATCCAACTGACGCCGCAGACGGAAGCGGTGCGCAGTGAAGACGCTCCGGTTGCACCGCGCGACAATACCTTGCCGGATCTGTCAGACGATCGCGGATGGTCGTTTGATATATCCAGTCTTAAGGTGGCGGACAGCGTTCTGGTGTTCCAGCATGAAGATGACGAGCAGGTGACAATCCGCAATATCCGCCTGCAAATGGAACAAGATCCCCAACATCGTGGCTCATTTGAGTTCTCCGGGCGGGTTAATCGCGATCAGCGCGATCTCACGATATCCCTTAACGGTACGGTAGATGCTTCTGATTATCCGCATGATTTAACGGCGGCTATTGAACAAATTAACTGGCAGTTGCAGGGTGCCGATTTACCAAAACAAGGTATTCAGGGGCAGGGGAGTTTCCAGGCCCAGTGGCAGGAGTCACATAAACGCCTTTCATTTAACCAAATCAGCTTGACCGCCAATGATAGTACGCTGAGCGGGCAAGCACAGGTCACGCTGACAGAGAAACCGGAATGGCAGCTGAGACTGCAATTCCCGCAACTGAATCTTGACAACCTCATCCCGCTTAATGAAACCGCGAATGGTGAAAACGGTGCCGCGCAGCAGGGGCAGAGCCAATCAACGTTGCCGCGCCCGGTCATTTCTTCGCGTATTGATGAACCGGCCTATCAAGGACTGCAAGGCTTTACGGCTGATATTTTGTTGCAGGCCAGTAACGTGCGCTGGCGCGGAATGAATTTTACAGATGTTGCCACGCAAATGACCAACAAGTCGGGTTTGCTGGAAATTACTCAACTGCAGGGCAAACTTAACGGTGGACAGGTTTCACTGCCGGGCACGCTGGACGCGACATCAATAAATCCGCGGATAAACTTCCAGCCACGGCTGGAAAACGTTGAGATTGGTACCATTCTGAAGGCGTTTAACTATCCGATTTCGTTGACCGGAAAGATGTCACTGGCTGGTGATTTCTCCGGTGCTGACATAGATGCCGACGCATTCCGCCACAACTGGCAAGGACAGGCACATGTCGAAATGACCGACACGCGCATGGAAGGGATGAACTTCCAGCAGATGATTCAGCAAGCGGTAGAACGTAATGGTGGTGATGTGAAGGCCGCTGAAAACTTCGATAACGTAACGCGTCTTGACCGCTTTACCACCGATTTGACGTTGAAGGATGGCGTCGTGATGTTAAACGACATGCAAGGTCAATCGCCCATGCTGGCGCTTTCCGGGGCTGGTACGTTGAATCTGGCGGAGCAAACCTGCGACACCCAGTTTGATATTCGGGTCGTGGGTGGCTGGAACGGGGAAAGCAAACTGATTGATTTCCTTAAAGAAACGCCAGTACCGCTGCGGGTTTATGGCAACTGGCAGCAACTCAATTACAGTCTGCAAGTGGATCAGTTACTGCGCAAACATCTACAGGACGAAGCGAAACGTCGCCTGAATGACTGGGCCGAGCGGAATAAAGATTCCCGCAATGGCAAAGATGTGAAGAAGTTGCTGGAGAAGATGTAGGTTACCAGGTGACCTGTCCTGTAGGCCTGATAAGACGCGTAAAGCGTCGCATCAGGCGTTCGCGGCGGCATCATTATATTCTGAATATGTAAGATCGAAGGCTGTTCCGTTCACTTGATGTTCCTCGCTACTATGGAACGCTCAAGCCGGTGAACGTGCCAGGGTGGCTCAATCGCCACCACCCTGGCAACCCGGGCTCCCGGCGGTAAATCGCCGCTGGCGCGGTTCCCTCATCTTATTCCTTTCGGCTATCGGGTAAAATGACCGATACCATCACACCTCGTACTCCAACTCGCCATCCTTATGCAGCGGAATAATCTGCACCTTCTGCACGCGATGGCTTTCCACCTGCAACGTTTTAAGCAAATAATCCCCCACCTGAACTTCTTCGCCAGGTTTTGGAATACGCTGTAAATATTCCATCAACAGCCCGGCAATGGTGTGATATTCACGTTTTTCATCCAGCGGCAGCGGCACATATTGCACCAGATCCTCCAGCGGCATATGACCATTCGCCGTCCAGGAACCGTCCGCATTCTTCTGAATATCATGGCGGGCGTCGATCTCTTCCACTTCGTTCGGTAAGTTACCGGCAATGGTTTCAGTGACGTCACTTAATGTCACAATCCCTTCCACTGAACCAAACTCATCCACCACAAAAGCAAAGTGCGTGCGGGCATTACGGAACTGCTCCAGGGCAGGTAACAACGGCAAGGTTTCCGGGAACACCAGCGGCTGGCGAATCAACACCCGCAGGTTGAGCGGTTCGCCGCGCAGTGACTGTTGTAGCAGGTCGATAACGTGAACAACACCGAGCAAATCTTCTGCATCATCACCGTCGGTAACCACCAGCCGCGTATGCTGATTTCGCTCCAGTAACTGGCGGATCTCGTCTTCCGGCGCGTTGAGATCGATATGCTCAATATCGTGGCGCGACGTCATAATGCTGCTGACGGTACGCTGGTTAAGATTAAGTACCCGCTCAATCATCCGCCGTTCCTGCGGATTAAAGATCTGCTGGTTACCATGATCCACCAGCATGGACGCGGTTTCGGCGTCCAGTTCCGCATCTTCTTTTTGCCCGCTAAGCAGGCGCATTACCGCTTCGGTAGTCCGCTGGCGCAGCGTCTGGTTAGCGGAAAGAAAACGTCGCCGGTTAAAGATAGCCAACTGATTGAGCGCCTCGATCATCACCGAGAAACCAATAGCAGCGTACAGGTAGCCTTTCGGAATGACGAAGCCGAAACCTTCTGCCACCAGGCTAAAGCCAATCATCAACAGGAAGCTTAAGCAGAGAATAACGATCGTCGGGTGACTGTTAACAAATTGCGTTAACGGCTTGCTGGCCATCAACATCAGGCTGATAGCGATAACCACGGCGGCCATCATGACCAGTAAATGGTCGACCATCCCGACGGCGGTAATCACTGAGTCGAGTGAGAAAATGGCGTCCAGTACCACAATTTGCGTCACCACGCCCCAGAACTTCGCACCTTTGCGTTGTGTGGGATTATTGCTGTCTTTCCCTTCCAGCCGTTCGTTCAGCTCCATCGTGGCTTTGAACAACAGGAAGAAACCACCAAACAGCATGATTAAGTCGCGGGCGCTAAAGGTAAACGAGCGGAAGCTGAACAGCGGTTGAGTCAGGGTGACCAGCCAGGAGATTGACGCCAGCAGTAACAGGCGCATTAACATCGCCAGCAGCAGCCCGGTAACCCGTGCGCGGTCGCGCTGCTTCGGCGGTAGTTTTTCGGCGAGGATGGCAATAAAGACCAGGTTATCAATGCCGAGGACCAGTTCGATCACAATCAGCGTGATTAACCCGGCCCAGATAGACGGATCGGCAATCCATTCCATAGTAAGTACAAAACCTATTCGTTGTATGACAAATGTCACAATTCGATCATGGATAAATCGGGGCAAAAATGCAATGTTGCAGCACTATTTATCTCATATTATTTGAGGGTAATAACCTCACATTATCCCTGAATTAAAAGTGGTAATAATAAAACATTATTTAAGAAATATCGCATGTGGAGACACTATATTAAATATTGTCAACCTAAAGAAACTCCTAAAAACCATATTGAATGACACTTAATATAATTCTTAAAAATAGCCAATTACCGAATTGTTATCTTGCCTGCTATTCCGTTAGCTGTAACACTTCCTCCTGCATTATTGGAAAGCCAATATTCAATTACCATAATGTCACCTTATATTCGGAAGTTAATTTCCGTAATAACCCTTTCTCATCAACGACTGCATGCTGAGAGGGTGTGAAAAATTAAACTAAATCAGTGTATTGGTAGCTAAAAAGCCAGGGGCGGTAGCGTGTCTGGATGCCTGAAAGACCAGTCTGAATTATTCTGTCAATAGCCTGCGGATGAAATCAATTTTTTTAGGACTGATGCCAGTTAAATTTTTATTCAATTAACTGCAAGGTAAATGTGCATGGCGACATTGCTATTAATAGTGCACAGGATAATTACTCTGCCAAAGTGATAAATAAACAATGATGAAATCCAAAATGAAATTGATGCCATTATTGGTGTCAGTAACCTTGATAAGCGGTTGCACAGTACTTCCGGGCAGCAATATGTCGACGATGGGGAAAGACGTCATCAAACAGCAGGACGCTGATTTCGACCTCGACAAAATGGTGAATGTTTATCCGCTGACCCCGCGCCTGATTGACCAATTACGCCCACGCCCGAATGTAGCGCGCCCCAATATGACGCTGGAAAGTGAGATCGCGAATTACCAGTATCGCGTCGGGCCGGGGGACGTTCTTAATGTCACCGTCTGGGATCACCCGGAACTCACCACGCCAGCCGGTCAGTACCGCAGCTCCAGCGACACCGGCAACTGGGTACAGCCTGACGGCACTATGTTTTACCCGTATATCGGCAAGGTTCACGTCGTGGGGAAAACGCTCGCTGAAATCCGCAGTGATATTACCGGGCGCTTAGCGACGTACATCGCTGACCCGCAGGTGGACGTTAATATCGCCGCCTTCCGCTCGCAAAAAGCGTATATCTCAGGTCAGGTGAATAAATCCGGTCAACAGGCGATCACCAACGTGCCACTGACTATTCTCGACGCCATCAACGCCGCAGGTGGCCTGACCGACACCGCTGACTGGCGCAACGTGGTGCTAACACACAATGGTCGTGAAGAACGCATTTCTTTGCAGGCGCTGATGCAAAACGGCGACCTCAATCAGAACCGACTGCTTTACCCCGGCGATATTCTTTACGTGCCACGTAATGATGATCTGAAAGTGTTTGTGATGGGTGAAGTGAAGAAACAGAGCACCCTGAAAATGGACTTTAGCGGCATGACCCTGACTGAAGCCCTGGGCAATGCTGAAGGCATCGACATGACCACCTCCAACGCCAGCGGCATCTTTGTCATTCGTCCGCTGAAAGGCGAGGGCGGGCGTAACGGCAAGATTGCCAATATCTACCAGCTGGATATGTCCGATGCCACGTCGCTGGTGATGGCGACAGAATTCCGCCTGCAACCTTATGACGTGGTGTATGTCACCACCGCCCCGGTTTCCCGCTGGAACCGTCTGATCAATCAGTTGCTGCCAACTATTAGCGGTGTCCGTTACATGACGGATACAGCCAGCGACATTCATAACTGGTAATCGTCATGTTTAACAACATATTAGTTGTCTGTGTCGGCAATATTTGCCGTTCCCCGACGGCGGAACGCTTACTGCAACGTTATCACCCGGAACTGAAAGTGGAGTCCGCTGGACTCGGCGCGCTGGTCGGTAAGGGCGCTGATCCTACCGCTATCAGCGTCGCCGCAGAACATCAACTGTCTCTGGAAGGCCACTGTGCACGACAAATCAGCCGCCGCCTGTGTCGCAACTATGACCTGATTTTGACCATGGAAAAGCGCCATATCGAACGCTTATGCGAGATGGCACCTGAGATGCGCGGCAAAGTGATGCTGTTTGGTCACTGGGATAACGAATGTGAAATCCCCGATCCGTATCGCAAAAGCCGGGAAACGTTTGCAGCGGTGTACACATTACTTGAACGGTCTGCCCGCCAGTGGGCGCAGGCATTGAACGCAGAGCAGGTATAAGAATGACAGAAAAAGTAAAACAACATGCCGCTCCGGTAACGGGCAGTGATGAAATCGATATTGGTCGCCTGGTCGGCACCGTCATTGAAGCGCGCTGGTGGGTGATTGGCATCACCGCCGTATTTGCCCTCTGTGCCGTGGTTTACACCTTCTTCGCCACGCCGATTTATAGTGCCGACGCACTGGTACAAATCGAGCAAAACAGCGGCAATTCGTTAGTGCAGGACATTGGTTCGGCATTAGCCAACAAACCGCCTGCATCGGACGCCGAGATCCAGTTGATTCGTTCGCGTCTGGTGCTTGGTAAAACGGTGGACGATCTCGACCTCGATATTGCGGTGAGCAAAAACACGTTCCCGATTTTCGGTGCGGGCTGGGAGCGCCTGATGGGACGTCAGAACGAGACGGTGAAAGTGACCACCTTTAACCGACCGAAGGAGATGGCGGATCAGGTGTTTACGCTTAATGTGCTGGACAACAAAAACTACACCCTGAGCAGCGATGGCGGCTTTAGCGCCCGTGGGCAAGCGGGCCAGATGCTGAAAAAAGAAGGCGTCACGCTGATGGTTGAAGCCATTCACGCCAGCCCGGGCAGTGAGTTTACCGTCACCAAATACTCCACGTTGGGGATGATCAACCAACTGCAAAACAGCCTGACGGTAACGGAGAACGGCAAAGACGCAGGCGTACTGAGCCTGACTTATACCGGTGAAGATCGCGAACAGATCCGCGACATTCTTAACAGCATCGCCCGTAACTATCAGGAACAAAATATTGAGCGCAAATCGGCGGAAGCGTCGAAAAGCCTCGCTTTCCTCGCGCAACAGTTACCGGAAGTACGTAGCCGCCTCGATGTTGCCGAAAACAAACTGAATGCCTTCCGTCAGGATAAAGATTCTGTTGATCTGCCGCTGGAAGCGAAAGCGGTGCTCGATTCGATGGTGAACATCGACGCACAATTGAACGAACTTACCTTTAAAGAAGCGGAAATCTCCAAGCTGTACACCAAAGTTCACCCGGCGTATCGCACGCTGCTGGAGAAACGGCAGGCGCTGGAAGACGAAAAAGCCAAACTTAACGGTCGCGTAACGGCGATGCCGAAAACCCAGCAGGAGATTGTCCGTCTGACCCGCGATGTCGAGTCTGGTCAGCAGGTCTATATGCAACTGCTGAATAAAGAGCAGGAGCTGAAAATCACCGAAGCCAGCACCGTCGGCGATGTGCGCATTGTTGACCCGGCAATCACTCAGCCTGGTGTGCTAAAACCGAAGAAAGGGCTGATTATCCTTGGGGCGATTATTCTTGGCCTGATGCTCTCTATCGTGGGTGTGCTGCTGCGCTCGTTGTTTAATCGCGGCATCGAAAGCCCGCAGGTGCTGGAAGAACACGGTATCAGCGTCTATGCCAGCATCCCGTTGTCGGAATGGCAGAAAGCGCGCGATAGCGTCAAAACCATCAAAGGGATTAAACGCTATAAACAGAGCCAGCTACTGGCGGTGGGGAATCCAACCGATCTGGCGATTGAAGCCATCCGCAGTCTGCGTACCAGCCTGCACTTCGCGATGATGCAGGCGCAGAACAATGTGTTGATGATGACCGGGGTTAGCCCGTCAATCGGTAAAACCTTTGTCTGCGCCAACCTGGCGGCGGTGATCAGCCAGACCAATAAACGCGTGTTGTTGATCGACTGCGATATGCGCAAAGGCTACACCCACGAGCTGTTGGGCACCAATAACGTCAATGGCCTGTCGGAAATTCTGATTGGTCAGGGCGATGTTACTACCGCTGCTAAACCGACCTCTATTGCCAAATTTGACCTGATCCCGCGCGGTCAGGTGCCGCCAAATCCTTCTGAACTGTTGATGAGCGAACGCTTTGCCGAACTGGTGAACTGGGCGAGTAAAAACTATGACCTGGTGTTGATTGATACGCCGCCGATTCTGGCAGTGACCGATGCGGCAATTGTTGGTCGTCATGTCGGAACCACGTTAATGGTGGCGCGTTATGCGGTCAACACATTGAAAGAAGTGGAAACCAGTCTGAGCCGCTTTGAGCAAAACGGTATTCCGGTGAAAGGGGTGATTCTGAACTCCATCTTCCGCCGCGCCAGCGCGTATCAGGATTATGGCTATTACGAATACGAATATAAGTCGGATGCGAAATAACGACGCCTGCATTCGCACCGCCCCGTAGGCCGGATAAGGCGTTCACGCCGCATCCGGCAAGCAAACCAGCTCATAAGCCGGGAGAACAACCTATGAAAGACAATCCGCTGATTTCAATCTATATGCCGACCTGGAACCGCCAACAACTGGCGATTCGGGCGATAAAATCGGTCTTGCGCCAGGACTACAGCAACTGGGAGATGATCATCGTGGATGATTGCTCCAACTCCTGGGAACAACTGCAACAGTACGTCACCGCCCTCAACGATCCGCGTATTACCTACATTCACAACGACATTAACAGCGGGGCGTGCGCGGTACGTAACCAGGCGATTATGCTGGCGCAAGGGGAATATATCACCGGGATCGATGATGATGATGAATGGACACCCAACCGTCTGAGCGTCTTCCTCGCCCATAAACAGCAACTGGTCACACACGCCTTTTTGTACGCTAACGACTACGTTTGCCAGGGCGAAGTCTATTCCCAACCAGCAAGTTTGCCACTGTATCCCAAATCGCCGTACTCACGCCGCCTGTTCTATAAACGCAATATCATTGGCAATCAGGTTTTTACCTGGGCGTGGCGTTTCAAAGAGTGCTTGTTCGATACCGAACTGAAAGCAGCACAGGATTACGACATCTTCCTGCGGATGGTGGTGGAGTATGGCGAACCGTGGAAAGTGGAAGAGGCGACGCAGATCCTGCATATCAATCACGGCGAAATGCAGATCACCTCGTCACCGAAAAAATTCTCCGGATACTTCCACTTTTACCGCAAGCACAAAGACAAATTCGACCGTGCCAGTAAAAAATATCAGCTGTTTACCCTCTACCAGATCCGCAATAAACGTATGACCTGGCGCACCTTGTTGACGCTGCTGTCGGTGCGTAACGGCAAACGTCTGGCTGATGGTATTCGGGGGCGCTAAAGATGCTGGAAGATCTGCGTGCCAACAGCTGGAGTTTACGCCCGTGCTGCATGGTACTTGCCTATCGTGTTGCTCATTTTTGTTCGGTGTGGCGCAAAAAGAACGTCCTCAACAATCTGTGGGCGGCCCCGCTGCTGGTGCTGTATCGCATTATCACCGAATGCTTTTTCGGTTATGAAATCCAGGCAGCCGCAACCATTGGCCGCCGCTTTACTATCCATCACGGTTACGCCGTGGTGATCAATAAAAACGTGGTCGCGGGGGATGATTTCACCATTCGTCACGGCGTCACTATCGGCAATCGTGGTGCCGATAACATGGCATGTCCACATATTGGCAACGGCGTCGAACTCGGTGCCAACGTCATTATTCTTGGTGATATCACGCTTGGTAACAACGTCACCGTGGGTGCGGGCAGCGTGGTGCTCGACTCTGTCCCGGACAACGCGCTGGTGGTGGGAGAAAAAGCGCGAGTGAAGGTAATTAAATGAATATTTTGCAATTTAATGTGCGACTGGCGGAAGGCGGGGCAGCAGGTGTGGCGTTAGATCTCCACCAGCGTGCGCTGCAACAGGGGCTGGCGTCACATTTTGTGTACGGTTACGGCAAAGGCGGCAAAGAGAGTGTCAGCCATCAAAACTATCCGCAGGTCATCAAACATACGCCGCGGATGACCGCGATGGCGAACATTGCCCTGTTTCGTCTGTTTAATCGCGATCTGTTTGGCAATTTCAATGAGTTATATCGCACCATTACTCGTACACCGGGTCCGGTGGTCCTGCATTTTCATGTGCTGCACAGCTACTGGCTAAATCTTAAGAGCGTGGTGCGCTTTTGCGAAAAGGTGAAAAACCACAAACCGGATGTCACTCTGGTCTGGACGCTGCACGACCACTGGAGCGTTACCGGGCGCTGCGCCTTTACCGACGGTTGTGAAGGCTGGAAAACGGGCTGCCAGAAATGCCCGACCTTAATTAATTATCCGCCGGTGAAGATTGATCGCGCACACCAGCTGGTGGCGGGCAAACGCCAGTTATTCCGTGAGATGCTGGCGCTGGGCTGTCAGTTTATTTCCCCCAGCCAGCATGTGGCTGATGCTTTCAATAGTCTGTACGGTCCAGGGCGTTGCCGGATTATCAATAATGGCATTGATATGGCAACCGAAGCGATTCTGGCGGACTTGCCTCCGGTGCGCGAAACCCAGGGTAAGCCGAAAATCGCGGTGGTGGCGCATGACCTGCGTTACGACGGCAAAACTAACCAGCAACTGGTGCGCGAGATGATGGCGCTGGGCGACAAAATCGAACTGCATACCTTTGGTAAGTTCTCGCCGTTCACCGCTGGTAACGTTGTCAATCACGGCTTTGAAACTGACAAGCGCAAGTTGATGAGCGCGCTCAATCAGATGGATGCGCTGGTGTTCAGTTCTCGCGTCGATAACTACCCGCTGATTTTGTGTGAGGCGCTATCGATTGGCGTGCCGGTGATTGCCACCCATAGCGATGCGGCGCGGGAAGTGTTGCAAAAATCCGGCGGTAAAACCGTCAGCGAAGAAGAGGTGCTGCAACTGGTGCAGTTAAGCAAACCGGAAATCGCGCAGGCGATATTTGGTACCACGCTGGCTGAGTTCAGCCAGCGCAGCCGCGCCGCCTACAGTGGACAACAGATGCTGGAGGAGTATGTCAACTTCTATCAGAATCTGTAGCTACCTGCTGCTGCCGCTGATCTACCTGCTGGTTAACGTCAAAATCGCCCAGCTTGGCGAAAGTTTCCCCATCACCATCGTCACTTTTTTACCTGTCTTGTTACTGCTGTTTTTAGAACGCATCAGCGTTAAAAAATTGATGATTGCCTTGGGGATTGGCGCGGGACTCACGGCGTTTAACTACCTGTTTGGTCAGTCGCTGGATGCCAGTAAATACGTCACTTCAACCATGCTGTTTGTCTATATTGTGATCATTATTGGCATGGTGTGGAGTATTCGTTTTAAAACGATTTCGCCACACAACCATCGCAAGATATTACGTTTCTTTTATCTGGTGGTCGGGCTGGTGGTGGCGCTGGCGGCGGTGGAGATGGCGCAAATTATCCTCACCGGCGGCAGCAGTATTATGGAGTCGATTTCGAAATATCTGATTTACAGCAACAGCTATGTACTGAATTTCATTAAATTCGGCGGTAAGCGTACGACAGCACTTTATTTCGAACCGGCATTTTTCGCTCTGGCATTAATCTCAATTTGGCTCAGCATCAAACAGTTTGGTATCAAAACGCCTAAAACCGATGCTATGATTCTCGCAGGAATAATATTATCCGGATCGTTTTCAGGGGTTATGACCTTTATCCTGTTTTATTTGCTGGAGTGGGCATTCCAATATCTGAATAAAGAGGCGATTAAGAAAAAGTTGCCGTTAGCATTGATTTCTCTGGCTGTATTCCTGGTTGGTGTGGTAATCGCGTTCCCTTATATTTCCACCCGTCTGGGCGATTTAGGTACAGAAGGATCGTCATCGTATTATCGTATTGTCGGTCCGCTGGTAATGGTCGGTTATTCTTTGACCCATATTGACGGTGTAGTCAGATTTGGCTCACTTTATGAATATGTCGCATCATTCGGAATATTTAACGGTGCGGATGTCGGAAAAACCATAGACAATGGTTTATATTTGCTGATTATTTATTTTTCCTGGTTCGCGGTGCTTCTATCGCTGTGGTACATGGGAAAAGTGATAAAAATGATGATCAACGCTTTTGGTGATAACCGCAATTTTCGCGTGCAATTATATCTTTTTACTCCGGTATCGCTGTTTTTTACCGGTTCGATATTTAGCCCGGAATATGCATTTTTAATCGTCTGTCCGTTTATTTTGCGAAAAGCGTTAAATATTACGAGGTAAGAATAAGAACATGTTGCTTAGCATAATCACTGTCGCGTTTCGTAACCTCGAAGGGATAGTCAAAACACATGCCTCGCTGGCGCATCTGGCGCAGGTGGAGTGGCTGCAGCCGTCGCCGGCCGAGCCGGCCGTACTCACCGTGGGACCGCTCACGGCAAAGCTCGACGCGCGGCAGATCTTCAAAAACGGCTTGGAGCTCCCGCTCAAGAACCGGGAATACGAGCTTTTGCTGTTTCTCATGCGCCACCCGGGGCAGGTGTTCAGCCGGGAGGACCTGTATGAGATGATCTGGGGTCTCGAGTCAATGGGCGACAACATCACCGTCGCCGTCCACATCGGCCGCATCCGCGAAACGCTCGAGGACGACCCGGCCAGCCCGAAGCTCCTGCAGACCGTCTGGGGCGTCGGCTACCGGCTGCGCACGGACGCAGTTTAAACTCTGTTTGAAAATCCTTTATCTGCTTTTTAAATGTGTGGTCTATCCTTGATCCATAAGATCGATCACACGGCGGCAAGGCCGCCGGGAAGGAGCCGTCTTTATGGTTCTGACAGCATTTCATGGGTTCTGTATGGCGCTGGCCGACAGCGTCCCCGGCGTATCCGGCGGAACGATCGCATTTATTCTGGGCTTTTACGACCGGTTTCTTGACGCGCTGCATCAGCTGTTCGGGAAGGACAAGGACGCGCGCAGAGCCGCCGTCCGCTATCTTCTGCAGCTCGGCCTCGGCTGGGTCGCGGGGATGGTCGCGAGCGTGGCCGCGCTCGCGGAGCTGTTTGCGTCGCAGGTCTATTTTATGAGCAGCCTGTTTCTGGGGCTGACGCTGGCCTCGTTCCCGTTCGTCATCCGGGCGGAGCGGCGCGTGCTGCAGGGGCAGGCCCGCAACTGCCCCTTCGCCCTGTTCGGCCTGCTGCTCGTCGTGCTTCTGACGCTGCTGCGGACGAACGCTGCGGGCGTCGCCATCCGCTTTGCCGGCGCGCCGGTCTGGATGCTGGGCTACATTTTCGTCTCCGGCGCCGTCGCCATCACCGCGATGGTGCTGCCGGGCATCTCCGGCTCGACGCTCCTGCTCATCGCGGGCGTGTACCTGCCCGCCATCGGGGCGATCAAGGCGTTTCTGGGGCTGGACTTTTCGGTCATGCCCGGGCTGATCGCGCTGGGGCTCGGCGTGATCGCCGGGATTGGACTTTCCATCCACGCCATCCGCGCCGCGCTCAGAAAATACCGCAGCCAGATGGACTGGCTGATCCTGGGGCTGATGGCGGGCTCGCTCTACGCCATCGTCATGGGCCCGGCCGGGCTGGACGCCCCGCAGCCGCCCGTCAGCCTGCAGAGCTTTGACTGGCTCGGCTTCATCCTCGGCATCTGCCTGCTCCTCGGCCTCGAAGCCCTCCGCCGCGCCCAAACCCCCGGCCCGGCAGCGCCAAAAGAGAGCTGAGGGCAGAGATAGCATCTCTGTGGCATGGGCTTACCGTAAGGCTGATATGCTGCAGCAAATCAGCGACTGCGGCACAGCATTTTCTTTTGCTTCTCCAAAAGAAAACGCTGGCGCGTCAGA
>OLPA01001587.1_pt1 | contig 18472 bp, 8 predicted proteins | sample 1672811 | NCBI WGS metagenome assembly OLPA01 (sample SAMEA3136726, study PRJEB25190) | human gut metagenome | biome: human gut; feature: human-associated habitat; material: faeces | place: Austria | collected 2013
TTATTATGAGTTGATAATTAATTTGTTGCAATCCGTCGAATTATTTTGCGCTTACGATATTCGGAACATTTTTCCTATAAAACATTCAAAAAGGACTCTACCATAATTAACGTTCAAAAATAGAGCAGGCATATGCATGTCTGCTCCGAATTGGTAATACAATCTGTATGATTATGCAGAAAGTTGCTGCTTCTGATACTCCATCCAGTATAATGCTTTAATAAGATTCTTTAAATTAATATCTGTAGTTGTCTTATAAACCCTATAAATGTAATTCATCGGATTATAAATCATTGAATCACTATTAATTGAAATATTCACATCTCGTCCTATGAATGTATCATACTCTGGCAAATCAAAATAATAAATATTATCCCTATAATGGATCAATTTAGGTTCACTTGAAATTAACCAGCCTTTTGAAGAAGATGATGATGTTTGAATTCTAAAATAATCCGGATCATATCGTTCATCCAATTTAAAATATAACCTATCTGTAATCTGATTATCCAAAATCAAACTAGAACCATAAAACTGGATTCCATTACAGTAATGAAGTTGATCATTATTTCGATATTTTAAAAGTTGATCATTTGGTATATCATCTATTTTTTTATCATTGATTGTCAAATCACTATTTGCAAGACTATCCACATAATAATTAAAATATTCTTGAGAAGCTGCTCCATAATTCAGTATAGTTTTCGCTAAATTTTTATATTTTTCGTACTTTTCATCATTACTATTTATAATTTTTAGTGCATACTCTTTTACGGATGTAGTCACCTCTCCAATTACTTTACCCTTATCCGAAATCAATTGCACTTTCATGGTTCTTGCATATTCACCAGAATTTACTTTTATAGTAGATCTAAAATTAAATCCATTCGTATTAAAATATAAATTTCGTGCTGGTGCATACCAAATATTATCTGGTTCATCCTCAAACCACACCTTCAAACTCAACATATTTGCATTTTCTACATTCCAATAAATATTCAATGCTATTGATTGTTGATTATCAAACATAACACTTTGCCCCATATTTTTAACAAGTGGTTCCTTTTCATCCTCTGAAATATCTGGATTCGTAGGCTCAACAATTTGTGTATCTGCTTGTTTTAATACATAGGAACCATAATATACCGCTGCACCACTATCATCTACCCATTTAAATGTAACAACATCACTTTCATTTTCTTTACCTGCTATCCTATTAAATGTAACCGTTCCATCTTGATTTATTACATCCGTAAAAACATCACCATAACTATAACTTATAGTCATATCATATTTATTTGTAACATTAATTCCACTTGGATTATCAATGCTATATTCAATTAATTCTGGCTTTAATGTTACTGATGATTTATTTTCGCTAACAACATTATCCCAATAACTGTAATCCTTTTCAGTTGCAATATCACAATTTGCATTTACAATTGCCAATACTTTCCCATCTGCTCTTCTTGCTGTTACTGTTGCTGCAATCGTTCCATATGTAGAATCTGGATCCACTGTAATTTTAAGCTTATTACCATCCACTATACTTGCTTTACCCTTTGCATCTCCATATGCAAAATTCGCTTTTGTAGTTGCCGCCTCCCATTTAATATCTCCTTGATTTATATCAACCTCAACATTATGTCCATTAACATATTTATAAGCTGTTAAATTTAATTGAACACAACGGGAACCTCCGGGATACACTTTTGTATTAACAACTCCATAATTAATAGAATAATTGGCATCTAATACCTGTAATATATTATCATAATCATCTTCTATACGCTTTGTACCTTTATAATAATGCCTTTTAACATGAATCGTCGTCTCACCTTCTGCAATTCCTTGATATGTCCAACATGATTCTGCTTCCACAAGTTTCACAATATTTGGGTCATCTATAGTAACACTATCAACAATATACTGCATTTCTTCCTCCATACTTAATGCAGAATAAAATGACTTATATATCTTTTGTGGTTCACCAACTCTAATCTTCTCCAATTTATTAAATACTTCCAATACTGTAGTTGTCTCACATAAAGGATCTCCGTTTTTTACAGCTACAGCTCTAAGCACATCTTGACTAAGTCCCCCTATTTTTTTATTCAAATCCCCGTGAAATGTAAGGTATATCTCATCATCAATTTTGGTTACATCATATTCAGATTTGTCAATCTTAAACTCTCCATAACCACAATCAATATATAATTCAACACTATAATCATCCCCATATTTCATATACAAGCCTGATAAACTCAAACCTACATTAACCTTTTCATCTACATAAAATCTATAAGATGAACTTAAAAAAGACAAACTTGGTTCCGAAACATTAATATCATAGTTAGTACTCGCATAATATACTAAATTATCACTAGAAACAGCCCTGATACTAATTCTCATTACATCATTTTTAGTAGGTATTATTGTATAACTTCCATCGGAATTTTCAAATAAATTAACATCATCATCCGTATCTACTTCATAAATTTCTTTCAAATCTGTTACAATACAGTCCTTTTCATTCGGTACCACCTTTGTCAAATATGGCTTGAACGTAAACGCCTGACCATTATTTACATTTTTTGGAAGTTCACATACTATTTCATAATGTTCATCTACTACAGAAAACGAATATTCATAACCTGTAACTGTATGTAACTTTCCATTATCATCATACACCGAAAAAGACATATAAATACAATAATTACCAGCGCTAATGTTTTTTCCTAATTTCACATGGCAATGTGATGTATCATCACTATCCGTCCTTAAAGTTATAACGTCCTCGCATTCTTCTGACACACTCCAACTATATGTAACCGTAGCTTGATTTGATGTTGCAATGTTATAGCCATTAACCGTACCAACTCCCTCAAGTGTAAATTCATCTCCTGCCACTAATTGTCCATGACCAGAATCATTACTGATACAATATATATGTCCCGCATAGGTAGAATCCGAAAACTCTTCATCTGCATATACCACTTGAGGTAATAATGTAACCAGTATAGTACACAATGCCACAACAAAACACATTACACTTTTTCTTATTTCTTTCATTCTTACACTCCTTTAAAAATGCAATATCACAAGCCTTTAGTACTAATAATAGATTACCACTATTTACAGCAATATGAAAGTAAAATATAAAATTTATTTATTGGCTATTCAATACTTGACGTTCGGTTATATTTTTTTACGCCCTTCCCCAGTTATCCCAAATATGATTCATAAAATACTGTCTTTCTGCGTTATTATAGATGTACATTGCCTTACACAGATTCTTCAGGTCCGCATCTGCTGTCGGTGACTGGATAACCTTATTGATATACCAGTATGGTCTCACCACACCACTCGTTGTTTCATCATTGCTCTTGTTTGTAAAATACATATGGAAATTTCTGTAAAGCTTTGACGGTCCAATATTCTTGATCTTTATACATATAAGGCTGTTATCTGCACTGATTTCATAGTCCTCTTCATTAATAGCTGTGCTATCATCATTGCTCATGACTATTGAGTACTTATTCTTAATCTGCTCCAATGACAAATTGTTCTTGTTAGAAAAATAGGCTTTGGCATCTATATCACTGCCACACACCAAAGACATACCTATGTATTCAAAATCTTCATTATTAAAATTCTTAATGGCGTCCTCTGTAAAAAGTCCATTCAGCGTTAATTGCTGAGAGAGCTCATCCTCATTAATTGTCTCAATAGTTTCTGTCATATCAGACATATCAATTCCTGCATCTGCCAGATTATCTGTATTTACCCCGAAATATCTCTGTACATATGAACCATAACTCATCAGTGCCTCTACTACCGGCACCAAATCTCTATAAGTGTCCTTATCACTTATTACCTGCTTCGCGTAGGTTTGTACACAACACTCACATTTATTACTCTCAGCTCCGTCAGGCCTCAACGTCTGTATTCCCACCGGACTTGTCAGTTCTGCAATATTCACTTCACAAGTCATTTTTATCACATCTTTGTTTTCATACGTAGTCTTGCTAAACTCAGTAATTGGCTTATCCACAATCCGAGTACCAGCTTTAGCATCACGATACGTAAAGCGAACAACTGCATTCATGCTATCAAATATATCATCCGGTACCTGCATATAAACATTCATACTTACTCTGTCAGACAATGAGACAGAATACCCTAAAGGCTTTATTTCGTTTTCATCACGAAAACCATTGCTCAGATCAAAATTAAAATGATAGGTAGCATTAATATTGTCAAATGAATTTCCCTTCGACAAGCTATTCCATTTACTTTGAGAACCGTGATAATATATATCCATCTTTCCATGAATATTAGCAAAAACATAATTTCCAATCTGAGTGAGAGATTGAGGCAAACCTAGTTTTTCCAAATCATAACAATTCCAAAAAGCATTGTCAGCAATCGTCTTAACTCCCTCCGGAATGATTATTTTCTTTAAATGAATACAATTATCAAATGCACTATATGAAATCTCTTCTAATTTTTTTGATAAACTAATGTACTTAAGATTATAGGCTCCCAAAAATGCCATCCTCTCAATTCCCGTAACATAATCCGGCATTGTATAACTTGTCTGCTCATTTCCAGAAGCATATAGCTGAATACGATTATTATAAATTAATGCACCATCCACTACTTTGAAATAAGGATTTCCATTTTCGACAATAATATTTTTAATTCCATCTCCCATACAGGGTGAAAAAACATCTCCTTTAATTCCAACATTACCAACCTCTTTTGGGATGTATAAGGACTCTATCCTAGTCTGATTAAACGCATACTGACCTATCATTTTTACTGAACGAGGAATATTTACATATTGCAGATTAGTACAATTATTAAAAGCCCAATAACCTATATAAGTCACTTTATCCGATATCTGTATTGACGTCAGAGTATCATTATAATTGAATGCCATATCACTGATATAATTTACCGTATCCGGAAGTACGACACTCCCGAGCTGCGTTTTAGGAGCACTGCATATAACCATTGTTTTGTTTTTATCATATATTATGCCATTTTCTTTACATAAATACGGATTTCCCGGAGCAACAAATATATCCTCAAGAGCCGGACAATATCCGCTTATCCCATTACAGCCTGTAATATAACCACCTGATATTTTGCCAATAGAAAGCGTGGACGGTAGATTTATCTGCTTTAAATTATCATCCGCATCTGTTAAAATTCCCTCAAAGAAACGCACACCTTCAGATATCGTAAGCGTTTGCAAATTACACAAACAGACAAATGCATTTCCACCTATTCCAACAACAGGTTTATTATCAATCACCTTTGGAGTTACTACATTTGTCTCTGTTCCGGAATATTTTGTAATAATTACCTCATTCTTGTCATTAACACGATACTCATAATCATTGTATTTACCCGTACTTACAGTAGCAAGTTCATCATCCGCCTGTACAGTTACCCGTGTTGGAAATAATGTGATTAGCATTATCAGCATAATTAGTATACTTGTAATTTTCTTTGTCATTTGTTTCTTCATATCTTCCATCCTTTGCTTGTATCTATAGTACTATTAAATTCTATCATGTTTTCTTCTAAAAAAATATATAAAATGTCCCTTTATAAATTAGTAAATTTCCACAAAAATTAGGGCAGACTATATCTGCCCTAATTCTACCATCATTAATTTATCAGATTTCAAGCATCACTTAAAATATAGCGTTGAAATATTGATGGAATAAGAGAAAATGCCTCCTCTATCTCCTAGCGCGATTATTCAATTCCCATTGAATACTGCTTTGCTGCTTCATTGTAAAGATATAATGCCTTTACTACATTATTCAGTTTTGTATTAGAATTTTGTGAATTTAGCGCCTTATACATGTAAGTCATTGCACTATACTTCTGATTTATCTCTTTTCCATTCACGCTGATTTTAACGTTATATGTATCACCAAGCGATGAAATGCTAATATCCGGGACTCTTACACACATGATATTTCCATCATACTCTGGTGCAATATTTTGTCCATTTACACTAACCTTTATGTTATTCGCCATATTTTTGTCATCCATGCTATAATACAGCTTCAAATCCGTACCGGAATTCAGGACAAGACTGCCTCCTAGGAATGAAACGCCCATATTGTTGTTGAAGGCGGCATAATTATAGTCTTTCGAAATTGTTGTATTAGTTGTTAATACAGGATCATTGGTCTTATTATACAATCCCTTATTGGCAAGAGCATCTGTTTTTTCATTAAAATAAGTCTGAGCATATCCGCCATAGTTCAGCATTGCTTTTATCAGTGGTGCTGATGACTTGTATTCGCTGCTTTCTGGCTCAGCTAGTATTTTGCTTGCATAGTCATAAACCGAATATGAATATGTCTGTCCTGTCCAATCATTGCAATGAAGCACCGCGTTTACCTTTTTGGTCATTTCTGCAGCGTTAACCCTGCATTTAAATGAATAACAGTCGCTTCCATTGTAATTAACCTTGTCTGCGTCTTTAAGATATACACGTGTGGATTTTTTGCTTCCTTCAGGTGTAAATTCGACATATGTATTATCTTTATCTATCAGTAACTCATCTGACAGACGCATAATAAAATTTAATCCAATATCATCACTCAGGCTTAGCGAAAGGCCTTTCAACTCTCCGGAATAGTTATCTTCTGTTGGGAATGATACCTTATATGGAGTTTTCTGTTCTTCTCTAGTTCCATTGCCAACAATACCATACTCATTATAACCCCAACAATATAAATCTCCGGTTACAGTTATTGCTGATGTTGTATAATTATTGATCGAAACCTCTTTAACATTTTCTAATATTCTTACCGGAGCGGACTGATTGTCAATTGTGCCGTTTCCAGCTGCTCCATATTCATTCCATCCCCAACAATATAAATCTCCGGTTACAGTTATTGCTATTGTTGTATAATAATTGTCCGAAATCTCTTTAACATTTTCTAATATTTTCACTGGAGTTAACTGATTTATATAAGAACCATTTCCTACTGTGCCAAGTTTATTTGTCCCCCAACAATATAAATCTCCAGTTACAGTTAACGCTATTGTTGTTTCAGAATTGCTGAAAAACTCTTTAACATTATTTAATACTTTTACCGGAGTCAGCTGATTAATATAAGAACCATTTCCTACTTGCCCACGACTATTATAACCCCAACAATATAAATCCCCAGTTGTTGTTAGTGCTGACACTCTGCCATCATATGAATATAAAAAGTCTTTAACATTGTCTAATACTTTTACCGGAGTTAACTGGTCTGCAGTCGTTCCATTTCCTAATCCACCATTTTCATTTTCCCCCCATAAATACAACTCCCCATTTGTAGTCAATGCTGTGGAAGTAAAGCCATCATAAGAAAATTTGCTTACATTCTTTAATACTCTAACCGGAGTGAGCTGGTCTGCAGTCGTTCCGTTTCCAACTTGACCAAATCTATTAAATCCCCAACAGTATAAATCTCCGTTATTTTTTATTGCAGCTATATTTTCACTACTTATAGAAACATCACTGACATCCTCAAATATCTTGACAGGTGTTAACTGATCATCTGTGGTTCCATCCCCCACTCCACCCAATTCATTGTCACCCCAACAGTATAAATCACCATTCATTTTTATTGCTGCTATAGTTGCACCATCCACCGAAATACGATTTACATTCTCCAATATTTTATAAGGAACTAATTGATTATCAGTAGTACCATTTCCTACCTGACCATAATCATTATACCCCCAACAATATAAATCTCCATCTGTAGTTAAAGCTGCAAATGTTTCATAATCATCATCTATATCTCTAAATGAAAAATACTCTTTAACATTCTCTAAAACCTTAACAGGTGTTAACTGATCATCTGTGGTTCCATTCCCCACTCCACCACATTCATTGTCACCCCAACAATATAAATCACCATTTATTGTTATAGCCGCAGTTACAAAATCTCCAATATAAAACTCTCTTACATTATCCAATACTTTAACCGGTGTTAACTGATTATCTGTAGTTCCATTTCCTACATTACCACATATATTATTCCCCCAACAATACAAATCTCCCGTTGTGGAAATTGCACCAGATAAATATCCATCGCTATAAAATGATTTTATCTTCACACTCGCAGCATTATTGGCAGTTTCACTATTACATATTTCAGAAGCTTGCACCACCGAAGCTGGCATATAAGACATAATAAATAGTGCCATTACCAATATAAAAGATAAAACTTTAAATTTTCTTTTCATATTTTTAATCCTCCCTAAAATTATCAAAATTAACTTAGAATAACATCCATTTTTATATAGTTCTTTTCTTATAGTTCTATATTACTATTTTTCTTTATTCAATGCAATATAAATTAAGATAGAGAACATTGCTGTTCTCTATCTCCTTGTGTTATTATTCAATTTCCCATACAATTGCTAAAGATGTATTCCTTAAATTTATTAATTCGAAAAGATAATTATAAAACTTATCTATTTTCCGTCATTGAATACTCCATAGCCTTCTGACTATACCAATACATCGCTTTGCTGAGATTTATAAGCTTTGTATTTCCGGAATCCATAGATTTCTTTATATAAATATACGGGCTTGTTGAAACAGACATACTCTGACTGCTGTTTTGCTTATTCGTTATCTGCACCACAAAATTATCATCCAGTTCAGTAGCATTTAAATCATTAATAGTAATACAAATCATATTTCCGTTTATGGATTTACTAACCTGCTTCTTACAATCTTTAACCGAAATATCATATTTCTTCTCAATCTCTTTAAGAGAAAGACTATTTTTATTTTCAAAATACAGTTTCATTCCTGTATCTGACTTGCATACTAATGAAGCTCCATAGTATTTGAAATCATTGTTTTCAAGGTTGCCGCTTTCCTTATTGGTTATAGCTTTCTTAATATCCTGTGCCAAAATAGAATCCACTTTTTTTATCTCAGCATCCGATAAAGCACTGTTAACTAATGAATCTGTCTTATATCCAAAATATAGCTGTGCCCTTGCCCCATAATTCAGTATAGCTGATACAATATCTGCAGCCTTTCCATACTCTTCTTTTTTATCTTTGTTTTGAACTATGGTATTTAGATAATCTTTGACCGAATACTGTGTAAGAGCATATGATTTATCCTTATAATGTAGTGTTGCCGTAACTTTGTCACCAATCTGAGCTACAGGAACTTCACATGTATAAACATAGTGTCCATTCGATGTTTCTCTCTGTTTTACCTTTTGTACTCTATCACCGACTTTAAACTCAATGTACGCATCTGTATCATTTGCAGCTTCTTTGGACAAATCAATATAATATTTCAAATCAAAATTTCCATTGATAGCAACCTGATATCCATACACAGTATATAAAGCTTCTTTTATTTCAAAGTTTTTAGAAACTGTACCTGAATATATTCCGATGCCTTTTATCGTAACGGTAGCTGTACCTGCTTTTACGTTATTTGAATACTCCACCGCATAATCTGTTCCCTGTTGTAACGTAGCATATCCATATTTTACTGTTACATCCGGTTTCTTCTCTTTGCCATCATATATATAGTTGTTATTTGATAAAGTAACATTTGCCGTGCCTAGCTTTATCGTGTCCTCTTTATAAACATTAAACTCCTGAGCAGTTGTTCCGTTTGGCTCCCATAGCTGTACATTTGTCCCAGCGTCCGAACCATCATTAAAAACATCTAAACATAATCCAGTAGCATTCTTTGGAATTAAGACCTTTCCATTTTTTCCCAATGTCAAATACCATCTCTGATTACTATCACCTGTATAATCATAGCAATACACGTTAGCTCCTTTTTGATCGCTAAATTTCTCAACATCAAGATATTTTCCATCAAATAGAGACTGTATGGTATATGTACCATCTTTCATTCGTCTGAAATGCCATATATCGCTTCCTTCTGCTTCACCCTCTCCCCCAACTTCCAAATTAGGATTTTTGTTTACAAGAGTACTCCATGTACTTGCTTTAATTATATTTGCATAAAAATCATCTCCAAAATTAATAAAGTTTGGAATTTTAGACTGTGTATATATACTAAATTCCTGAGCAGTTGTTCCGTTTGGCTCCCATAGCTGTGCATTTGTTCCTACTGCTGAGCCATTATTAGATATATCTAGGCACGATCCTGTTGCGTTTTTAGGAATTAATATTTTTCCACTAGAGCCATTCTTTATATACCATCTTTGGTTATTTTCTCCTGTATAATCGCTAAAGCCCACATTCTGACCATTTTTATTTCCACCATCAGAAACATCGAGATATTTTCCATCCTCAAGTGATTTAATTATATATGAGCCATCACTCTGTCTTACGAATTCATAATACTCGTTTGCATTTCCCACTTCCTGACCTATGCAGGCATTTGTATTATCATTAACCACATGACTCCATGAATCAACTTTAATTATATTAGCTATAAAATTTGTACCTATATCAAGATAATTTACCCTAAAGGTCACAGAGTTCTGCTTACTACTGCTATCATTATAAGCCGTTATATAGGCAGTATACTCTCCCTCTCCCAGATTATTTAATGTATACTCCGAGCTTCCTGAAACCTGAGTTGTAACAATTTGTTCCCCCTTATACCAGACTGAAAACCAATATCCTGTCGCATTATCTACACTGTTCCAGGTTAGTGTTGCCGAATTTCCTACCGTATAGCTGTCACTGTTTTTCCAGATGGATGGTGTAGTTGTGACCGGATTTGTTTCCTCATATCGTAATACTCCGTTCCATGAAATACCATATTGATTATTATAAAAATTTTGAACAGATATTTCTTTTCCAGTTTGATCTCCCGTTGCTGGATATCCATAATCCCTATGTGCTCCAATCATCTTTCCATTTCCAATATAGAATTCCGTATGTGTATCTTCATCTAATAGAATATCACCTCTTTTTAAACCACTCTGACCTCCAATTGAACTCCAAGGAATCCATGTAAATCCTTTTGAGCACAAATACTTCTTCATAGTATAAGTTGTAAGACTACCATTATCATTTAATCCAGCTTTCACAAGTGCAGTACTCACATATGAAGAACAATCATAATCTGGTCCATTTCTATGTTGTTGTGAATACCCATGACTATTATCATCTGCAATTTTCTGTGCCCAGTCCAGCGCCATCTCAACCTTACTAGATGCTGCAAGTACATTTTGAGCCTGAGGCAGTAATTGAAGCAATAGACATAAGCAAAGGACAACTCCTATCATTCTCTTTAATACATGTTTTGTCATATCAACGATCCTTTAAAAATACAATATCATAAACCTTTAGTACTAATAATAGATTACCACTATTTACAATAATATAAAAGTAAAATATAAATTTTATATAAAAAAACAGAGTGAACTCATGTCCACCCTGACTTTACTTATTGAACCACTAATTAACTACTCAAACTCTATGACGGACAAGATAGGTAATCATAAACAATTCACTATACAGATTATTTCCTACAAAAATAAAATCTATAATATAGTAAAACGCTTGCATCTAGCAGAAAATGATGCAAGCGTTACTTAAAATCCAGCATTAAAATACTGAGTACCTACAGGTTATGAATTTACATTCTTAAGTTGTGTTTTTTGTATTTGCATCCAATATAGCGTTGCTATTAAGTTCTTTAATTCTATACTGCTACTACTGCTTACGTATGCTTTTGCAATATAATTCATCACATAATAACTCAATCCTATATTACTTTTACCATCAGATACAATCAATGTCTTATCCATAAAAAAGTTCTTTGTATCTAAAGGAATCTCCACATAGTATTTATCTCCGCTCTTAGTCAATTTGTAAACATAATCAGTCCCGATAAACGTACTTTGAGAAGTAAACGTAATTACATTATAACTATAGTCGCTTGGTCTCTTCTTGGCGTCTAAACTAAAATAGTGACGAAGCTTAATTTTATCTCCAACAATCAAGCTTGATCCAACATAGTCCATTCCATCAATATCAAACCAACTTTTAACATTATACTTATTTATTTCATTCTGTGGAATAGAGCTAATTGCCTTATCTGCTGTTGAAAGAGATCTGTTTGCAAGTTCTGATGTATTCATTTTGAAATATTGCTGAGATGCAGCACCATAATTCAATATTGCTTTCATCAGCGGCTTATACTTCTGTTCACTCTCATCTGTACTCTGTAATAATTTCTGTGCATAACACTCAGCTGAGGTACTGAATTCCTCCACAACTTCTCCATCATCTGATGAAATTAACTGAATATTCATTATTCTAGTCATTTCACCTGAATTGATACTAACTGAAGACACATAATCCCAGCTTAGGTTTTCTGATGCATATGTATGCTTTACTCCTATATACCATATCTTATCCGGCTGATCTTCAAAATACATTTTTACAATTGGATCATCAACATTTTTTAGATTCCAATATATATTAAACTTCATAGTTTCATCATCAGAAATTGTTATATTTGCGGCCTTACTTACCTCTTTTTCCGGCTTGGGTACTTCGGGTTTATTCGGTGTCACTGGTCTATCTGATTCCTCAATTGTCTCATAGACTGTAAATGTTCCCGAGCTTACTTTTTTGCCTGTATCTTTTGTATCCCATTCAAAATCAATATATTCCCTATAATAAATTCTGTTGTGATCTCTCTTAAATGTAATGCTTCCATCATTATTTTTAGCTGCACTTAAAATTGTATTATTTCTCCAACTATACTTCAGATTATATTCTGACGTCACATCTTTTCCATTAGGGAATTCATTACTATAGAATTTAAGCTTTGGCATAATCTGAATATAATTATCATCATTTCCCATATATTCATATCTGCCTATGTATTGTTGCTCGTCTGTAACATCAGCTTGATAAAAGTTCTCTGCTAAAATTGTACCATCCTTTCGTTTTGCGGTAATCTTTATATCCATATACCACTGCCAAGACCCTCGCTCTGATACTGTAAACTTTAATTTATTTCCATCAACAATTTCTGCAACTCCCTGTGTATATTTTTCGTTTGGATCATTATATAAATGCAAGACTTCAGCCTCATATATCACATCCATATATTCTTTTTTTGTTCCATTATATGGAGTAGCAAATGTTGATAAATTACAATAATTTACTCCGCCTATGTAAACTTTATTAAGACCGTTATTATCTACTTCTATTTCATAATTTGCATCTAATATTGATACATTATATACCATTTTCTTTTGTACAGGCTTTCGATTATCATAGTATTGTAATGTTACAGTTACTGCAACATTCCCTGGTTTCAATCCCACATAATTCCAGCAACTATCTGCATTTGAAATTTTCAAAATGCTTGTATCAGAACTTTCAACATTCTCTATCACATATGCACACTCTTCAACATCCGGGCCAACATACCCATTTCCGCTTTTTGAAATGCTATATGTTTCATCTTGTCTGATTTTCGTCTTCAAAACATCAAAACTAAATGTCTGATATTTACTTCTAATCCAAATAGATGCATTTGATATTTCCTTATTATTTCTTAAAACCGAAACGTCTATATTATGTGAAGTATCATTTGGCAAGTTATTATGTGCCCATTCATTTGTAAAGGTAAAATACGTAGATTGGTCGGCTCTTTTTTCCTGATAAGCCGAAGCTGGTATCAAAATCTTTTCACCTTCATTTTCAACATACAACTGGTATGTAACATTTTTGGAATATAATTCTTTAGTATTAAGTGATATTTCCAGTTGTTTCTGACCATCATAATACACCGTTCCACTTGGAAAATAAACATTATCTTTCCATTCATCAAAATGAATTTGCTTATCTTCAAAATCTGCTGTATAATCTGAGGTCAAATACAAATTAAAGCTATCGTTTGACAATCTTGTGATAGTTATGCTTCCATCAGTATTTCTTTTGATAGTAACCTTATCAAGATTAGATGTCTCTTCATTAAATTTAATTTTATTACTATCAACTGTTACTGTTTCAATACCTTTTTCACTAATCTTCTTTACAGATGGACGTATAACTATTGATTCATCTTTAGCAAAATTATCCGGCTGTTGCAAATCAATATAATAATATTCAGAATATACATCAAAACCAACTTCATCTATATATTCTTCTTTATGAATTTCTCCATTAGAATCTGTGTATGTAGCATCCATCTCAATATAATATGTATTTCGTGGTGCATTATCAGCTATTTTAACATGACATTTTGATGAATCTTTAGAATCAGGTATAAGAGTTACGTATTTTCCATAGTCTATGTCATCATCAAACTCCTCGACCTTCCAACTATATGAAGCACCAGGAATATTTATTGGACTATCATATGATCCGGTGAATACTGTTCCTTTTAAATCAAAAGATTCTCCACTCCAAAATACATAATCCGATTCAGTAAACGTATAACCATAATTATTATGGTTGGATGTTACCTGAATATCTCCGAAAACACTCTCTCCATCATCATCTGTACTATATGCTAATATGCCCTGTGTGGCCAAAGTAACTAGCATTGCACATAACAATAGCAAACTAACTATTTTTTTCATTTGATTTCCTCCAATATCCTTAGAATATTATAACTAATTATTTTAGTCCTATAGCACTAATGCATTTTACCACTTTTAATCCAAAATTGATATACAAACATAATGATTTATATTTATTTTACGTCCTTCCCCAGTTATCCCAAATATGATTCATAAAATACTGGCTTTCTGCGTTATTGTAGATGTACATTGCCTTACACAGATTCTCTCCATCCTTTGCTTGTATCGATAGTACTATTAGATTTTATCATGTTTTCCACTAAAAATATATATAAAATATCCTATCATCAATTAGTAAATTTCCACAAAAATTAGGGCAGACTATTGTCTGCCCTAATTCCACCATCATTGATTTACCGAATTTCAACCCGTATTATTTATGATACCACAAAACCATATATCATATTATTTAACCGTTGTTCCAAGCTCATACATAGAAACACTCAGATTCTTTAATTTACCATCCGTAGTGCTTGAGCTTACTACACTTCTGCAATAATCATACACACTGGATGAAACGAAGTTCTTGCCTGATACTGTAACTGTAAATACTTTGCCGTACTCTGCCGGTGTTATATCTGTGATATCTACGTAATATATGCTACCGTTTTGGACTGGCTTCAATATCTTTCCGTCACATTTGAATGCGTAATCAGTAATTTTCTTAGTGCTGTCTGTAAGCTCAAAATAGATTCTCATGTCTGTTTTCGATTTAAGTATCAGAGATTTTCCGAAATATTTGATACCATTTACGTTATTCACACTGAAGGTTGAGTTCTTTGATATGAGCTCATTCTGCTTTGTAAGAGTTTTCTCCTTATCTTCAAGCATATCGTTTGCGAGATTTGCCATGTTGTAGCTGAAATACTGCTGGCTGTATGAACCATAATTCAATATCTTCTTAATGACTGCTATAGTATTTGCATCATACGAATCAGAATTATCTAAAATATGCTGACAGTACTTCTTTACTGAATATGTAATTGTATCACTTGCTTTTTCTGTACCATCTACCTCCGGAATGATTAGCTGTGCCTTGATGATATCAGACATCTCTGCAGCCGGCATAGTGCAGGTAAACACTCTTGTGTTTTTATCTTCTGAATACTGTTTTGTGTCAGTTATGCTTACTTTCTTGACTGTTCCATCAGCCAGTTGGAATTTCATATAGGCTTTGCTGTTCTTTACGTCAGCTGCAGTCATCTTCACGTAGAAATTGAGCCCGATAGTATCTGCTAATGTGACAGAAGCACCATCAAACTTCACCTCTGCATTCTCGCTTTCTGTAAAACTAATACCATTTTCATCGGCAAAAGTCTTCGCTGTAGAATCTCCATAACCTATTATATTTACAAAGTCATCATTTCCAAAATGATTATAATCAGAGTCATAATAGTCCATATGAAAATTCATATCAGGATTCTGTACTGTTACTTTCTCTAACAGAGTACAGTTCGCAAAAGCTCCATTTCCCAGTGTTTCCACATTAACCGGAATAGTTACTTCTTCAAGGCTGCTACATCCATTAAATGCATCTCTTCCTATAGCTGTCACATTCTCCGGTATGGTAATTTGATTCAAAGACGAACAATTCTCGAATGCACTGCTTGATATCTCTTTTATGGTACTTGGAAGCTCAACACTCTGAATATATTGCGAATCCTCAAACATACTGACAGGTATTTTCTCTAGTTTACCTGTTATCCGTACTTTTTCAAGACTTATGCAGTCCTTAAATAAGCTACTAGAAACACCATCACCTATTTTTTTCAGGTTATCACTCTTAATCTCCACATCTCTAAGATTATCACAATGACCAAATGCATAATAGCCGATACTCTCTACCTTTGAAGGAATAACCAAAGTCTCTAAAGATGTACAATTTTCAAATGCTTCTCTGCCTATTGATGTCACTGCTTCCGGAATTATAATCTGCTGCAATGATGAACAACCACTAAATGCTTCATTCGATATAGTGGTTACTGTGCTTGGAATTTTAAGTGTTTCAAGATATTCAGCACCTTCAAACATGCTATCCGGAATAGATTTCAGAGTTCCTGTAAGCGATACTGTTTTCAATTTAATACAGCCACTAAACAAATCCGCTGTACCATAATAGTCGGTATTTTCTAATACTCCACTCTTTATTTCAAGATTTGAAAGGGATGTACAGTCACTAAATGCATAGCAGCCTATACTCTTCACTCTTGATGGAATGACCAGATTGTTCAAAGCTGTACATCCTGAAAAAACCCAATTTCCTAATGTTGTCAAATTCTCAGGCAACGAAATCGACTGTAATGCTGTACAATCTTTGAACGCATATTCGCCAATTGAAGTAACAGATTTTGGTATGCTGACCTGCTTCAAAGACTTGCAGTCCCTGAATGATTTATCTTTTATTGATGTCACCGAACTCGGAATCACTATAGACTCTAGATAGTCTGCACCATCAAACATGGCATCAGGAATAGATTTCATTTTTCCAGTCAGCTTTATAGTTTTAAGATTTTTACATCCGCTAAATATATTTCCATCACCATATTCACCTGTATGCTGTAACACGCTGCTCTTTATTTCGAAGCTACTCAATACTGTACAGTTCTTAAAAGCACAGATTCCTATAGTATCAACTCGTGATGGTATAACTATACTTGTAATGCCTGTACATCCCTGAAAAGCATATCTTCCAATGGATGTTACCTTGTCCGGAATAGTCACTGACTTTAAGCCGGTGCAATTTTTGAACGCCGAATCCCCTATCGCTGTGGTTCTTGAAGGAAGTACAACATTGGCACTTGCTCCGTTATACTTTGTGATTTTATTTCCATCCCATGTAAAATCCGACTCCGGAGTAGGTGTTTCTGCACCATAAAGTTCCTGTGAATCATCGACTGTTTCCACTTCCTGTACAGCTGCAGTATCATCAACTGTTGTCGCAAATACAGAGGATGTAGGACATAATGTAACAACCATTTGTGCTGCCAATAAAGCTGCCACTACCTTTTTCTTCATTTATTAAATCTCCTAACTTAAAATATTAAACTAATCATCTCAGTCCTATAGCACTAATATATTTTACCACTTTTAATGAAAAAAGATATACTACTATTGATTTAGTTGCTGTTTTCAAGGCTTCACGGCGTTTTAAATGCTTTGGGCTGTTCGATTTCAAGACCTGACATAAGCCAATCGAATTGCTGCCATGTAAGCTGACGTACTTCCTGACTTGAACGTGACCAGCGGAACCTGCCTTTTACTTCCATGCGTTTATACAGGAGTACAAAGCCATCATTTTCCCATAGAAGTGCCTTTACCCAGTCACAATATAAAGCTCGCCGGCAGCTGTGATATCGCCTAGCATGAAAGCTCCGCAAGTATCTGGATTGTTTTAGCAAGAAGCAGTGGATCCGTTTCGTTTGAAATGCGCAGATTCATGTTTCCAATCATTAACTCCATTGCGGCTGTATCAGTATTTTTATTCATGTCAGTGGGAACCGAAATGGAATTCATCTCAATTTTTACAACTTCCTGATGAGACTGTTCATAAGTTGACAGCTGATTTTTCTCAGGAATATCTCCGCAGCCATTCTTGCGGAGACGCTTAACCCAGTTGTAAAAGGTGCCTGGATTAATGTCATTGTTTAAACACCTCTGATGATCAGACAGTCCACTTTTGCGGCATTCCATGATCAGGCGGTATTGTTCTTCGACTGGTACTCTTGGTGCTCTCATAGCTTTTACGTCATAATAATCAGAGTAAAATGCCACCATCTAGCAAACATAAGTATAGTAAAATACTAGCATTTCCTGATACTTATTATGAGTTGATAATTAATTTGTTGCAATCCGTCGAATTATTTTGCGCTTAC
>OLPA01001588.1_pt1 | contig 18463 bp, 13 predicted proteins | sample 1672811 | NCBI WGS metagenome assembly OLPA01 (sample SAMEA3136726, study PRJEB25190) | human gut metagenome | biome: human gut; feature: human-associated habitat; material: faeces | place: Austria | collected 2013
CAAAATCCAGATAATCAATTTATTGGTGCCACTGTGCGAGATGATATTGCTTTTGGTTTAGAAAATATTTGTATTCCACGCGAAAAGATGGATGAACTTATTGAACGTTATGCTAAAAGAGTACGTATGGATCAATTTTTAGATCATGAACCTACAAAATTATCTGGTGGACAAAAGCAACGTGTAGCTATTGCTGGAATTCTTGCTATGAGTCCTTCTATTATTATTTTAGACGAATCTACAAGTATGTTAGATCCTCGTGGGAGAAAAGAAATCAATGAATTGATTAGAGAACTTAAAAAAGATAAAGAAATGACCATTATTTCTATTACTCATGATATTGAAGAAGCTAAAAATGCAGATCGTATTTTATTATTAAATAAAGGTGAAATTGTTGGTGATGATCAACCTGAAACACTATTAATGAACGAAAAGCTTTTACTAGATTTACATTTAGATACACCTTTTGCTTTAAAAGTATCACGTAAGCTTAAAGCTCAAGGTATTCAAATAAATGAAACATTAAACGTTGAAGAATTGGAGAAACAATTATGTCAATTACATGCAAAAATTTAGATCATATATATGGATATAATACGCCTTTTGAATACTATGCACTTAAAAATGTGAATTTAAAAATAGAAAAGGGTTCATTTACAGCTATCATTGGACAAACAGGTAGTGGGAAATCGACACTTATCCAACATATAAATGCTTTATTATTACCAACAAGTGGAGAAATAAAAATAGATGATTATATTATTTCACAAAATAATAAGCCTCAAAATTTAAAAAGTCTTAGAAAAAAATCAGGTCTTGTTTTTCAATTTCCAGAATATCAATTGTTTGAAGAAACAATCGAAAGAGATATAATGTTTGGTCCAATGAATTTTGGAATTGACGAAAATAGTGCTAAAGAAATAGCTAAAAAATCTCTTGAAATGGTAGGTTTAGATGAAACTTATTTAGAAAAGTCCCCATTTGATTTATCAGGTGGTCAAAAACGTAGGGTAGCGATTGCTGGAATACTTGCTATGGATCCAGATATTCTTGTTTTAGATGAACCAACAGCTGGATTAGATCCATCAGGGATTAAAGAAATGATGGATTTATTTAAAAAAATTCATGAAATGGGTAAAACAGTAGTTTTAGTAACTCATGATATGAACCATGTTTTAGAATATTGTGACAATGTTGTTGTAATGAATGACGGACAAGTTGAAAAATCTGGGAAAGTAAAAGATATTTTTCTAGATAGTGATTATTTATTAAATTTAGGAATAGATTTACCTTTAATCACAAATCTTATTATTCAGTTAAATCTAAAAGGCTATCATCTAGATACATCTATCAATGATATTGATGATTTAGTTGAAGCGATTGGTGGTGAACTTCATGGATAATATGACTTTTGGTAAATATATACCGGGGAATTCAATAATTCATCGTTTAGATCCACGATTAAAAATATGTGCTGTTTTCATATTTTTAATTTCTGTTTTTTTTGATGCGGGATTTATAGGATACGGTATCTTAGCAATTTATGTTTTATTATGTTCGTTAGTTTCTAAAATTAAACTTTCTCATATTTTAAAAGCAATAAAACCGATGCTCTTTATGATGTTGTTTTTGATGATTTTTAATATATTTTTAATGAAAACAGGTGATGTTATAATAAAAATAGGAAGTATTAGTATCTACTCAGGTGCTTTAATCCAAACTGCTTATATTTTTATAAGGCTTGTATTGATTATTACTTTAACAACATTAATGACTTCTACAACGAAGCCTTTAGAATTAACACTAGCTATTGAAAGTTTATTAAATCCATTAAAAAGATTTCATTTTCCAGTGCATGAACTTGCTATGATGATTTCAATTGCATTAAGATTTATACCTGATTTATTAGATGAAGCGAAAAGAATTATGAAAGCACAGGCTAGTAGAGGTGCGGATTTTAATGAGGGATCTTTCATGGAAAAAATAAAATCAATTATTTCATTAATTATTCCTTTATTTATTTCTGCTTTTCAAAGGGCAGAAGAACTTGCTAACGCTATGGAAAGTAGAAATTATAATCCAGAAGCAACACGTACAAAATACAAAGTTTTAACATGGACGCATTTAGATACGTTATCAATGTTAATAACATTAGGTGTATGTTGTGGTGTGATTATAATGAGTTTTATGTAATGAATAGAATAAAATGTATTGTAAGTTATGATGGTAGTAAATTTCACGGATTTCAAGTTCAAAATCAATTTAGAACAGTTCAAGGTGAAATTCAAAAAGCTATAAAAAATATTTGTAAAGATGAAAATATTGTTATTCATGCAAGTGGTCGAACAGACGCTAAAGTTCATGGTAGAAGACAAGTCTTTCACTTTGATACTTTAAGGGAAATGCCTGAAAAACAATGGAAAAGGGCTATTAATCACTTTTTACCTAATGATATTTATATTATTGATAGTTTCTTAGTTGATGAAAATTTTCATAGTCGTTATTCTGCTATTAAGAAAGAATATCATTATATGTTAAGTATGAATGATTATTCTCCATTCGAAACAAATTATATTTATCAATATGGAAAAGAATTAGATATAGAAGCAATGAGGAATGCTGCAAAAATTTTTATTGGTGAACACGATTTTGCATCCTTTTGTGCTGTTGATCAATATGGCAATACAATTAGAACACTTTATCAAATTGAAATTGAAAATAATCAAGGTATTGTTACTTTTAAGCTTGTAGGTAATGGATTTAGAAGATATATGGTAAGACATTTAGTTGGTGGCTTGATTCAAGTAGGGGCACACAGAATTACTAAAGAATTTTTAGAAGAGTTACTAGAAAGTAAAGGACAAAAAAAGTGTTTATTTAAAGCTAAACCACAAGGACTATATTTACATGAAGTTTTTTATAAATAAAACAATATTTGCTATATTTCCCAGGAAATAGATTATAGTTCTTATAATCCGATATAATTAGAAACTTTTATAAAGATGATAATTAAAGGAAACTCATTGATTGATTTCCTTTTTTTGTTTTCATCAATAATCAAAAATGGTAAAATAAGAATATAAAGGAGAAAAAATGATGGCAAGAAAATGTATTGAAAAATATTTAGAAACCCATAAAAGCACATATATAGGAAGATACAGGTGTCATAGTGCAGTACAAACAAAAAAATTTGAACATAAATTTCATTATTATATTTTAGATATTCAATTTAAAGCAATCGATGTATTTGTTACTATAGATTATTCTGGAGATGAAATCGTACCAACATTTTCTGTTAATCTTCATGAACAAGAACAAGAATACATTATAAAAGATGCTTTAAATAAGATTCTTTATTTTAATCAATTTAAAACAATTTTACATTGTCATGTTTTTGAGCATTTTATTGAAACACATACAGTTAATACAATACTAGAACCTTTAGATTATCGAAATATTTTAGATTACTTAGAATATCATTCTGGTACAAACCAAGAAACTGTTGATGAATTTTATACATTTTTTAATCCATATTTAGATAGATTATTATATAATAAAAATTATAAAAAATTTATGGATTCAATAGCTCTTTTATTAGATAAAATTTTATATGAATATGAATGGGATGGAGTAAATGCAAAATATTTAGATACTGAATATCAATTTCATTTAGAATATTTTAAAGAGACCATAAAGAAAATGACAAATCATATAGATGGATTTTTTAAATCAACTAAAGATGAATTATTAGAAATCTTTGAGCGCTTATGTCAAATGCCAAGATTTACACTTTCAATTATAAAAGAATTTGGAAACCTTATTTTATTGAATAAAGAAGTTGCTGAAAGATTATTTAATCATTTTGAAAGATTAAATCCAGATCAGTTAGAAAATAATATTGTTATTTCATATCTCAAATCACTTTATCAAAATAATCATGAACAATATATTGATGCATGTGAAGATATTCTACGTTTTGTAATGAATGATGTGTTGACTTTTGCTAATCATGATTTACAAAAAGAAATAGGAAATAGAATTTTAGAAATAGAAGGATATGATTTACTTATCGATTTATTTTCAAAAGATTATAATACATTCTTATTTGTATGTTTTCCAATTTCAACATTTCCACCAGAATATAAAGAAATTATGCGTTTGGAATTAGAAAAAGCAATTCGTTTCTATGCAGCAAGGATGAATCATGATGAATATCGTCTTACTTCATTTGAACAGGTAGCTAATATTAATAGATTATTAATGGAAGAATATAAGGAGGAATATTCAAATGGTAAAGAATAATAAAACAGCAATTAAAGGATTATTAGTTTTAGGAGGTGTTTCTACTGCAGCAGCATCTGTTTACACATTATCCAAAAAATATGCAAAAAAATTATTATACAGACATCATAAACAAGAAGATAGACCAAGTATTTTAGAAACAAAATTCAATAGTCAAAATATTTATATAAAAAATGATCAAGATATTCAATTAAGAGGAATTTTGATTCCTAAAGAAAACCCTCAAATGACAGTTTTAATTTCACATCCATTTGGTTTACAGGCAAAAGATATGCAATTATATGTTCCATATTTTGAAGACCATTTGCCAGAAGCACAAATCTTATTAATAGATGCTTGTGCACATGGACAAAGTGATGGTTATATTAGAGGATTTGGAATCAAGGATGTCAATGATTTAGTATGTTGGAATAAGTACCTATTAGAAACTTATGGGAAAGATCATAAAATATTAATGTATGGTAAAGAACAAGGAGCAAATACAATTTTAAATGCTTCAGGTAGACATGTTTTAAAAAATGTTGAAGCTATTATTTCAGATGGGGCTTATACGTCACCATATGATATTATTGGATATCGTTTAGAAGCAGATTATAAGATTTCAAAATATCCAGCAATTTCAATTATTGCACGCCATATTAAAAAAGCTGTGCATATTGATTTAAAAGAAAATACAACAAAATATGTTAGACACAATGATATACCTACATTGTATTTTCATGCAAAAGATGACGATTTTGTACCATTAAAGATGGTTTATCCGCTATATAATAAAAATAGAGGAGAAAAAGTATTGTTTGTCTTAAAAGATGAAAAATACTTATATGAACTTGTTGAAAACGATGACTTTAAACAAACATTAAGTCAGTTTATCAAAAAATATATGAAATAAGGAGAAAAAGAATGTATTTTAAAGAAACAAAAGGATTTCCTAAAGATTTTCTTTGGGGAAGTGCATCTGCTGCTTATCAAGTAGAAGGTGGCTGGGATGCAGATGGTAAAGGTGTTTCCAACTGGGACAAATTTGTAAGAATTCCAGGAAAGACTTTTAAAGCAACAACAGGTGATAAGGCCGTTGATCATTATCATCGTTACAAAGAAGATGTCAAGTTGATGGCAGAAATGGGATTGAAAACATATCGTTTTTCAATTGCTTGGACACGTATTTATCCAAATGGAAATGGTGAAGTCAATGAAAAAGGTTTAGAATTTTATGACAATCTTATCAATGAATTATTAAAATATGGAATTGAACCTATGGTTACAGTTTATCACTGGGATATGCCACAAGCTTTAGAAGACCAATATCATGGTTGGGAAAGCAGAAAAATTGTTGATGATTATGTAAATTATGCCACAACATTATTTAAAAGATATGGAGATCGTGTAAAATATTGGATTACAATGAATGAACAAAATATCTTTACAGGACATGGATGGTTAGAAGGAATGCATCCACCAGGAAAAGTAGATGATATGAAAACATTCTATCAAGTCAATCATCATGCCAATATTGCACATGCTAAAAGTGTTATAGCTTTAAAAGAACTTCATCCAGAAGCAAAAGTAGGGGCTTCATTTGCTTATAGTCCAAGTTATGCTTATGATCGTAAACCTGAAAATGCAATGGCTAAAGCGGACTATGATGATTTACAAAATTATTATTGGATGGATGCTTATGCTTATGGACGTTATCCACGTGCTGCGATTCAATATTTAAAATCATTAGGATGTGCTCCTATCTTCGAAGAAGGTGATGAAGCATTAATGAAAAAAGCAGCTTCACTTATTGATTTCATGGGTGTGAACTATTATCAAACATGTGTTGTTGAATATAATGATATTAATGGTGTTGGTAGTGATCATACAATGAATAACACTGGTAAAAAAGGTACCGCTAAAGTTCAAGGTGTACCTGGTCTTTATAAAAAACCACAAAATGAGTTTTTACCAACAACAGATTGGGATTGGACAATTGATCCAATGGGAATTAGAATGTGTTGTCGTGAAATTACTTCGCGTTATGATTTACCAATCGTTATTTCCGAAAATGGTTTAGGTGCATTTGATAAATTAGAAGATGGACAAATTCATGATCCATATCGTATTGATTATTTAAAACGTCATATCGAAGAACTTAAAAAAGCATGTGATGATGGTTGTCGTGTTCTTGCTTATTGTACATGGTCTTATACTGATTTATTAAGCTGGCTAAACGGATATCAAAAACGTTATGGTTTTGTTTATATTGATCGTGAAGAAGATGAAAATTCAGGTACTTTAAATAGATACAAAAAAGATTCATATTATTGGTATAAAAAAGTAATTGAAACAAATGGAGAAGAATTATAGGAAACAATGTTTCCTATTTTCTTTAGGAGGTTAAGGTGTATAACTTTGCAAGTGATTATTTAGAAGGAGCTCATCCACAAGTGATGGAAGCTTTAAATAAGACAAATTTTATTCAAACAGTAGGATATGGGGAAGATCAATATTGTCAAAAAGCTAAAGATAAAATAAAAGCTATATTAGAAAATGAAAATGTAGATATTCATTTTTTAGTAGGTGGTACACAGACAAATATGATTATGATTTCTTCAGCATTAAAAGATTATCAAGCTGTTATTGCTGTTGATAGTGGACATATCAATGTTCATGAAACAGGAGCTGTTGAATTTACCGGGCATAAGATTTTAACAAAGCCACATCAAGATGGAAAGATGATTCCTGAAATGATTGATGAAATCATGCGTGAACATCCTGATGAACATATGGTGCAACCTAAAATGGTATATATTTCACAAACAACAGAATATGGTACGTACTATACTTTAGAAGAATTAAAAGGCATTTATGAATGCTGTCAACAAAATAATTTATATTTATTTATAGATGGGGCAAGACTTGGAAGTGCACTTGTCTTGAAAGATGCACCAACTTTACAAGAGATGGCGCTTTATAGTGATGTTTTCTATATTGGTGGTACAAAAATGGGAGCCTTATTTGGTGAATGTTTAGTTATTATTAATGATGAATTAAAAACCGATTTTAGATATCATATTAAACAAAAAGGTGCCATGCTTGCTAAAGGAAGATTATTAGGAGTTCAATTTAATGCTTTATTTGAAAATGATTTATATCTAGAAATAGGAAAACATGAAAATGAATGTGCTGATATATTAAGAAAAGGATTCAAAGATAAAGGCTATAAGATGTATATTGAAAGTCCTTCTAATCAAATATTTCCAATCGTTGATCAACAAACGTTGGAAAAAATAAATAAAAACTATATAATAACGTATATGTTTAAAATAGATGACCAACATACATGTATACGTCTAGTTACATCATGGGCAACGTCCAAAGAAATATGTGAACAATTTATAGAAGAATTATAATTGATACATACTATTTTATTGTAAATAAATAGATAACGTAGTAGAATATGACTAGGATTTATTATCCTAAATTTCGAGAAATGGAGATAATAAAAATGAATAAAACTGAATTAGTAGAAGCTATTGCTTCAAGCACTGAATTAACAAAAACTGATGTAGATAAAGTAGTAACTGCTTTAGTTGAAGTTGTTACTGATGCTTTAGCTAAAGGAGATAAAGTTTCTTTAAAAGGTTTTGGTAATTTTGAAGTTCGTACTCGTAGTGAAAGAACAGGTAGAAACCCAAGAACTGGTGAAACAATGACAATTGCTGCAAGTAAAGCACCTGCATTTAAAGCAAGTTCTGCATTAAAAAAAGCTGTTAATAAATAATAATAGAAAACCGATGAGTTTGTTACTCATCGGTTTTTGCATCTTCAATTGTAATATTTAATTTATAATGATCTTTAATTTCTGGAATAGCCTGTAGATATGTGGTTAAGGTTTGTTCAGCTTTTGTTTTAGACTTTTCTAAAATACCATTAGAAATAGCTTCTTTTTCATTTTTTTTCTTTTCTTTAGTTGCAAAAGATTTATAATCGTTAATACTTATCTGATTAAAAATATTTGATGATTCATCATATACTTCAATAGATTTTTCATCAATTTCATGACTTAAAATTTTTGCTGCAGGTAAAGTAATATTTAATTGATCATTATCAATACTTATTTTAGCCTGTTTTAAATCAATCCCTGCTTTAATAGATCCATTATATGTAATAATAAAAGTTTTTTGTGTTAAAGGAATTTTCCAACCATTAAAAGATAATTTATTAGAAAATTTTCCTACCTTACTATAATCATATGAATAAAGTGCAAGCTCATTAATTTCAGTTAATTGATTTTTAATGGTTGTTGAAGTAATTTTATCATTGTTACTACCACTTGCATAATGAACACCTGCAAAAAAGATTGCAATAACTAAAACGATAATTGCTATAACACCACCAATAGCCTTTTTTGACTTTCCAAGAGTATCTAATATTTTCATGTCATCACCCACGAAGATTATATCATAATTTGTCGAAGTAAGATATTATAGGTATAAAAAAAGAATGATTTTAGAAATTATATCTAAAACCATTCTTTTTCTTATTTAACGATTTTACCGTAAACTTCTCTACCACAAGCTGCTGCATTACTTTCATCAGTATCAATATGCATAGCTGTTGCATATGAAGCGCTTACACGACAAACGACATCACCAAAGATCAAAGAACGTCCATCTGTATTAATTTCAACTTTAACGATTTCTTTATCTTTTACTCCAAATTTTTCAGCATCTTCAGGTGTTAAGTGAATATGTCTTTTTGCAGCAATCACGCCACAAGGAATTTCAACTTCTCCTGCAGGACCAACTAATTTACATCCAGCAGTTCCTTCGATATCTCCTGATTCTCTAATTAATGCTTGAACACCAATGCTTCTAGCGTCAGTTAAAGAAATTTCTACTTGAGTTTCTTTTCTTGTAGGTCCTAAAACAGACATATTTAATTCTCCTTTAGGTCCAATTACTTTTACTCTTTCAACACAAGCGAATTGACCAGGTTGAGATAAATCTTTTTTATTTGTTAATTGATGACCTTCACCAAATAAAGTTGCTAAATCTTTATCACTTAAGTGAATATGTCTAGCAGAAGTTTCGACAATAAACATACCTTCCATATTTTTCTCCTCTTTCCATATATTAATACTACATTTATTCTACTCTTTTTATCATTTAATGCCAATAAATAAAAAAAAAATAAAAAAATTTTTTCTCACTTTTGTAATAAATTTATTAATTTGCTAAAAAAAGATTATCAAATCATTGATAAAACATTAAAAAATGTATACAATCTAGCTATTTTTTAGGAAAATCATAAAAAAAATGCTAATCTTTACACATATTACTAAATGTGCTATTCTAACTGTACAAAAAAAGGAGGAACCTTTATGAACAAAGAAAATGTAGGTTTATATGATCAGTCATTTGAACATGATAACTGCGGAATAGGGGCCGTTGTTAATATCAAAGGATTAAAAACTTATAAAACAGTAGATGATGCTTTAAAAATCGTTGAACAATTAGAACATCGTGCTGGAAAGGATGCAGCAGGGGAAACCGGAGATGGTGTAGGAATCTTAACACAAATACCAGATGAATATTTTCAAAAGATTATTAAAGATTTTACATTACCTCAAAAAGGACATTATGGAGTTGGAATGTTCTTTATGCCTCAAGATGAAAAAGTACGTTTACGTGTCAAAAAAATGTTTGAAACAGTTGTTAAAAAAGAAGGATTAGAATTTTTAGGTTGGCGTGCTGTACCAACTGTACCTAGTGTTTTAGGGAAAAAAGCATTAGATGCCATGCCATATATTGTCCAAGCATTTATTAAAAAACCTCATAGCGTAAATTGTGGTTTAGATTTTGATAGAAAATTATATCAAGTGAGAAGAATTTTTGAACAAAGTCAATTTGAAGATACTTATGTATGTTCACTTTCAAGTCGTACAATTGTTTATAAAGGAATGTTCTTAGTACAACAACTTCGATTATTCTTTAAAGATTTACAAGATAAAAGTTATAAAAGTGCCATTGCTTTAGTTCATTCACGTTTTTCAACAAATACAATGCCATCATGGAAAAGAGCCCATCCTAATAGATTTATTGTTCACAATGGTGAAATCAATACAATTAAAGGAAATGCGAATAACATGCTCTGTCGAGAAGAAAACATGCAAACAGATGTTGTGGATACTTCAAAAGTATATCCTGTTGTTGATGTCAATGGTTCCGATTCAGCTATGTTAGATAATACATTGGAATTTTTAGTAATGTCAGGTATGGAACTTCCAAGAGCTGTCATGATGTGTATTCCAGAACCTTATGAAAATGATAAAAGCATGTCACAAGCAAAAAAAGATTTCTATGAATATAATGCTACACTTATGGAACCTTGGGATGGACCAGCTTCTATCTTATTTAGTGATGGAGACATCATGGGGGCTATCTTAGATAGAAATGGTTTAAGACCATCACGTTATTACATTACAAAAGATCATTATTTAGTATTATCTTCAGAAGTAGGATCATTAGATATTCCAGCTAAAGATATTGTTTTAAAAGAAAGACTAAGACCTGGAAAAATGTTATTAGTTGATACTGTTAAAGGTGAACTTATTGAAGATGACGTTTTAAAGGAAACGTATGCAACAAAACAACCTTATGGAGAATGGTTGGAAAGCAATTTAATTAATTTAAAAGATATGAGAATTCCTAGTATTAGAGTAGAAAGATACGAAGGAGAAGAATTAACTAAATTACAAAAGATTCATGGTTATAGTTACGAAGATACAAACTATATTAAAAACTTAGCTTTAACTGGTAATGAAAATATTGTAGCAATGGGAAATGATACACCAATTGCAGCTTTATCAACAAAACATCCACCATTATTTAATTACTTTAAACAATTGTTTGCACAAGTAACCAATCCACCAATCGATGCGATTCGTGAAGAAATCATTACTTCAACAAGTATTTGTATTGGTCGAGATGGAAATATGTTGGAAGATAAACCAGAAAACTGTCATTTATTAAAAATCAATCACCCTATTTTAAGTAATACAGATATTTTAAAAATCAAAAACTTGAAAAAAGAAGGCTTTAAAGTAGGTGAAGTTAATATTACATATATTAAAAATACTTCATTAGAAAAAGCAATTGATCGTGTTTTTGTAGAAGTAGATAAACGTTATCATGAAGGATGTAATATTGTTATTTTATCAGATAGGGCAGTAGATGATAACCATTTACCAATTCCTTCATTATTAGCTGTTGGAGCTGTTAACTCTTATTTAGTAAGAACAAAAAAACGTAACAGTTTAGCTTTAATTCTTGAATCAGCTGAACCAAGAGAAGTACATCATTATGCGACATTACTTGGATATGGTGTTTCAGCTATCAATGGTTATTTAGCACAAGATACAATCTTTGATTTAATTGATCAAGGTTTATTAGATAAAGATTATTATGCAGCCGTTGATGATTATAATAGTGGTATTTTACATGGTATTGTTAAAATTGCTTCTAAAATGGGAATTAGTACAATTCAATCTTATCGTGGATCACAAAACTTTGAAGCAATCGGTTTATCAAGTGATTTAGTGAATAAATATTTTTCTAAAACAGTAAGTCGTATTGAAGGAAAAACAATTAAAGATATTGAAAAAGATGTCGAATATAGACATGATCAAGTATATGATCCACTTGGATTAGATGTAGACATTTCATTAAACAGCGCCGGTGATCATAAAGAAAGATCAGGAAAAGAAGAACATTTATATAATCCAGCAACGATTCATAAATTACAACAAGCAACACGTTTAGGGGATTATCAATTATTTAAAGAATATTCAAAAATGATTGATGAAGAAGGAGCACATTTAAACTTAAGAGGTTTAATGCAATTTAAAAAGACAAAATCAATTCCAATTGAAGAAGTTGAACCTGTGGAATCAATTGTTAGAAGATTTAAAACAGGTGCGATGTCTTATGGATCAATTTCAAAAGAAGCACATGAAACAATGGCGATTGCAATGAATAGATTACATGGTAAGTCTAACAGTGGTGAAGGTGGAGAAGATCCAGAAAGATTTGAAACACTTCCTAATGGTGATAGTAAATGTTCAGCTATTAAACAAGTTGCCTCAGGACGTTTTGGAGTAACAAGTGAATACTTATGTAGTGCCAATGAAATTCAAATTAAAATGGCACAAGGAGCAAAACCAGGAGAAGGTGGACACTTACCAGGTGGTAAAGTTTATCCATGGGTTGCTAAAACAAGACACTCTACACCAGGGGTTAGCTTAATTTCACCACCACCACATCATGATATTTATTCAATTGAAGACCTAGCACAATTGATTTATGACTTAAAGAACGCTAATAAAGAAGCACGTATTTCAGTTAAACTTGTATCAGAAGCTGGTGTTGGAACAGTTGCTGCCGGTGTTGCTAAAGCAGGTGCAGGTGTTATCCTTATTTCAGGATATGATGGAGGAACAGGGGCTGCTCCTAAAAACTCAGTTTATAATGCAGGTCTTCCATGGGAATTAGGTTTAGCAGAAGCTCATCAAACATTGATCATGAATGATTTAAGAAGCCGTGTTGTTATTGAAACAGATGGTAAACTCATGACAGGTAGAGATCTTGCAATTGCTACTTTACTTGGAGCAGAAGAATTTGGTTTTGCGACAGCACCACTTGTAACAATGGGATGCGTTATGATGAGAGTATGTAACTTAGATACATGTCCAGTAGGGGTTGCTACACAAAATCCTATTTTAAGAAAACGTTTTAAAGGTAAACCTGAATATGTTGAAAACTTTATGCGTTTCATTGCTCAAGAATTAAGAGAATATATGGCTCAGCTTGGATTCAAAACAGTTGATGAAATGGTTGGTCGTAGTGATTTATTAGAACCTAAGGATGATGTTAAAAATATTGATTTATCAAAAATCTTAAATAATCCATTTACTTCTAGTAAACATAGTCATCATGAAAAGAATAATGAATATGATTTCAAATTAAATGAAGTCAAAGATACAACAGTTCTTTATAAACAATTTAAAGAAGCTTTAGATAAACATCAAGGTAAAGAAATTGATGTCCATGTTACAAATATCGATCGTTCATTTGGAACACTCTTTGGATCAGAAATTACGAAGAAATATGGAACATCATTAGAAGAAGATACTTTCAAAGTTAACTGCTATGGAGCAGGTGGTCAATCATTTGGTGCTTTCATTCCTCAAGGTTTAACATTACATCTTTATGGAGATAGTAATGACTACTTTGGAAAAGGCTTATCAGGTGGTAAATTAATTGTGGTACCACCAAAAGATTCAACAATTAAACCAGAAGATAATATTATCATTGGTAACGTTGCTTTATATGGAGCAACATCTGGTGAAGTTTATATCAATGGAATTGCTGGTGAAAGATTTGCCGTACGTAACTCAGGAGCACATGCCGTTGTTGAAGGTATTGGAGATCATGGTCTTGAATATATGACAGGTGGTATGGTTATTGTTTTAGGAAAAACAGGGCGTAACTTTGCTGCTGGTATGTCTGGAGGTATTGCTTATGTCTATGATCCAGATAATACATTCTATGAACATGTCAATAAAGAACTCGTAGAATATAAAAATGTGAAATCACGTTATGATGAAGATCAATTAAAAGAAATGATTCAAAAACATTATCAATATACAAATTCAAATGTTGCGAAAAAGATTTTAGATGACTTTGGAAATGAAGTTGCACACTTCAAAAAAGTTGTTCCTCATGATTATAAACGTATGATGTCACTTATTAGTTCATTTGAACAACAAGGACTTACAAATGAACAAGCAAAAGTAGAAGCATTCAATGCTTTTAAGAAAGGAATGTAGATTATGGGAAAGCCAACAGGATTTTTAGAAATAGAAAGACAAGTATCAACAGAAGTTGAACCATTAAAACGTATTAAGAACTTTAATGAATTTCATAAACCATTATCTCGTGATGAACAATCATGCCAAGGAGCTCGCTGCATGGATTGTGGAGTTCCTTTCTGTCAAAATGGAAAAATGATTCAAGGAATGGTATCAGGTTGTCCACTAAACAACTTGATACCTGAATGGAATGATTTAATTTTCCATAAAAATTATAAAGCCGCTTTAAAAAGACTTTTAAAAACAAATAATTTTCCAGAATTCACATCAAGAGTATGTCCTGCTTTATGTGAAGCAGCATGTACTTGTGGATTAAATGGAAATCCCGTTACCGTAAGAGAAAATGAAAATGCAATTATTGAAACAGCTTATGCTTCCAATTGGATGCAACCCCATCCACCTAAACATCGTATTGATAAAAAAATAGCAATTATTGGGTCAGGCCCTTCAGGACTTGCAGCAGCCGATCAATTAAATAAAAGAAGTTATCAAGTAACAGTCTTTGAAAGAGAAGATCGTTTAGGAGGGCTATTAATGTATGGTATTCCTAACATGAAACTTGAAAAACATATTATTGATCGTCGTATTGAATTAATGGAAGAAGAAGGTGTTGTTTTTAAAACAAATGCCGGTATTGAAAATAGAAAACAAGTTCAACAATTATATAAAGAATTTGATCGTGTTATTCTTGCTTGTGGTAGTAAAAAAGCTAGAGATATTAAAGCACCAGGGAGAGATGCCAAAGGTATTTACTTTGCGGTTGATTATTTAACTGGAATTACTAAATCATTACTTAATAGTCAATTAGAAGATCAAACTTTTGTTGAAACAAAAGGTAAAAATGTACTTGTTATTGGTGGTGGAGATACTGGTAATGATTGTGTTGGTTCAGCTATTCGTTTAGGATGTAAATCAGTTATTCAATTAGAAATGATGCCAGAACCACCTCATGAACGTTTGGATTCAAATCCATGGCCTGAATGGCCACGTGTGAAAAAGACAGATTATGGACAAAATGAATCTATTGCTGTCTTTGGACATGATCCTCGTCTTTATCAAACAACTGTTAAAGAGTTTATTAAAGATGATAAAGGAAATGTAAAACAAGTCGTTATTGTCTCACTTGAATCAAAACAAGTAGAAGGTCGCATGCAAATGGTTCCTGTTAAAGGAAGCGAAAAAACATTAGATGCAGATATTGTTTTAATTGCTGCAGGATTTGTAGGCTGCGAAGATTATGTTGCTAAAGCTTTTGATGTAAAACTTACACCAAGAGGAAATGTGGCAGATGAAAATTACCAAACAAATCAAAAACAATTGTATGTTGCTGGTGATATGCGTAGAGGTCAATCTTTAGTTGTTTGGGCAATTAGAGAAGGACGTGAAGTGGCACGTGCAGTTGATGAAGATTTAATGGGGTATTCTAATTTATAGGATATCAAAATATACTCACAATCATTGATAGAAAACCTTGGGATATTCTCGAGGTTTTCTTTTTTTTAGTGATTTGAAAGAGACTATGATGAAAGCAATATGGAGAAAAAGAATGAATGAATTAGAATTAGTAATTAACGAGGTCAAAAAGGCGGTCGTTGGAAAAGATGAACATATTAAAAAAATATTGGCTTGTATTTTAGCAAGGGGTCATGTTTTATTAGAAGATATACCTGGTGTTGGGAAAACAAATTTAACGTTAGCACTTTCTAAAGCTTTATCTTTAGATTTTCATCGTATGCAATTTACAAGTGATGTCTTACCAGGAGATGTTACAGGTTTTATTATTTATAATCAAAAAACCAATGATTTTGAATATAAAGAAGGACCTATCATGTGTAATTTATTTTTAGCAGATGAAATAAATAGAACATCTCCTAAAACACAATCTGCTTTATTAGAAGTAATGGAAGAAGGAAGAACAACAGTTGATGGTATCACTTATCAATTACCACAACCATTTACAGTCCTGGCTACACAAAATCCTTATGGATCAGCAGGAACACAATTATTACCAGATTCACAATTAGATCATTTTATGGTGAGACTTACAATGGGGTATCCCTCATTAGAAGATGAAATTGAAATTTTAAAAAGAAAAAGTCAAGAAAATCCTTTAGATATCATTCGATCTGTATGTAAACCGCAAGATATAATAGAATTACAAAAACAAGTAGATCAAGTTTATGTGGATGATAAGATTTATGATTATATTGTAAGAATTATTCATAAAACACGTGATCATGAATTGATTCAACAAGGCGCTTCTCCACGTACATCTATTTCTTTATTAAAAATGGTGAAAGCAATAGCTTATATGGATCATAGAAATTATGTTATTCCTGATGATATTAAAAAAGTTATTTATGATGTATTGTCACATCGTTTGATTTTAACCTATGATGCAAAAGTTAAAGATGTTGTTATTCAAGACGTTATTAAAAGTATTTTAAAAGAAGTAAAGGAACCAAAAATAAAAATATGAGAAATGGTAGAATCAAATACTTTAGTATATTAGGCGTTGTGTTATTTTTATATTTAACGACATCTGTTTATTCTTTGCTTATTTGTACATATATTTTACTTATTTTACCAATTCTATCTTTAGTCATTTCTTTACCAGGAATGAGACATGTAGATGTTGAAAAAACACATGAACATTTTATCGCTAAAAGAAATCATTTAGCTTATTTACATTTCAAAAGAGTTCCTTATAAATATTATCCTTATTATAGTTATGATGGAGAAACGTTTAAATTAGATAGCTATTCAAAAGGTCAAAGTTCATCAAGACATACGAATGTAAAAATAGGTGTTTCATCTAGTGACTTATTAAATGCTTCAGGGGATTATACAACACCTCAATATGATCAATTTGTAGAAGAAAATTATCTAGGTGTTTCACAAGATATAAAAAATCAATTATTAAATTTATTAAATCAAGCGGGTTATCATGAAGAAATGACAATCTATGAAAAAGTAACACTTGTTAAAAATCTACTTGCTAGTCAATGTGTTTATACATTACATCCAGGTAGTTGTCCAAGTGATCAAGACCCTGTTTTATATTTCTTGTTAGAAAATAAAAAAGGCTATTGTATGCATTTTGCTTCAAGTGCAGCCTTATTATTACGTACTATAAATATTCCAGCTCGTTATACGACGGGATTTGTTTTAGATGAAAGTGATTTTAAAGGGGGCAATGTTGCTACTGTTACTCAAGCAAAAGCACATGCTTGGGTCGAAGTTTATGTAAAAGGTGTTGGTTGGGTAATGATTGAAGCGACTCCGGGATCTGGTGATGCTTCTGGAAGTGATCCGATGGATGAACCGGCAGCTGGAAAAGCGGAAGAAACGAATCAACAAAATATTGAAGAACAAAAATCAAATTCAAATGATCAACAAGGTTCAAATAGTAGTGGAAGTCAAAGTAGTCAACAAAACTCACAAAGTAGTGAACCAAATCCTGAAAATAAAGAACAAAAATCACAAGGTAACACACAAAGTAATAGTGAAAATAAGCAAACAGAAAAGAAAAAAAAGAAAAAGACTAAAAAGGATATAAAGAAAAAAGAAGTACAAAACCAAAGTGAAGATCATAAAGTTATATTTATTGTGATAATCTTTGTGTTATTCTTTGTTATTGCTATTATCCTTGTTTTAAGAAGAAAATATCTTTTAAAACAAAGAGAAAAACTTTTATCTCAAGAAAATATAAATAAAAAATATATTGCTTATTATGATTATTTAAATGAATTAAAACAGTATAATTCAGAAATAGAAAATAATTATCGATATATCGCTTTAAAAGCAGCTTATTCAAATACTGTGATTTTACAAGAGGAATTAGATGAAATTAGAAATTATGTTGAAGAGTGTTTAACATTGATTCAAGAAAATAATTCATCATTAAAGCTTCTTATTTATCAATATATTTATGTTTTATTTTAAAAGTTAGAGAATACTCTCTAGCTTTTTTTGTAAATATTATTTACAATGATTACTTTTATAAGCTGATTTTTGTAAATGTTGGTTTAAATGATAAGAGAATATTTTATAGATTTATAACCTTATGGTATAATGATGAAAAAAGAAGACGGAGGTAGTATATGGCTTTACAAAAAGACTTTTTATGGGGTGGAGCGTTAGCTGCTCACCAATTTGAAGGAGGAGTATCAAATACTTCTAAAGGATATTCTGTAGCGGATGTTATGACAGCAGGAGCACATGGAGTACCTAGAGAAATCA
>OLPA01001590.1_pt1 | contig 18457 bp, 15 predicted proteins | sample 1672811 | NCBI WGS metagenome assembly OLPA01 (sample SAMEA3136726, study PRJEB25190) | human gut metagenome | biome: human gut; feature: human-associated habitat; material: faeces | place: Austria | collected 2013
CGCTGTGACCAAGCCATTCCTGAATCTGCTTCATGGGAACACCGTTTGCCAGAAGTAACGAGGCACAGCTATGTCTCAAGTCGTGATACCTAATGTGTCTCAGCCCATTTGCCTTGAGCAGCTTCGGAAAACTCTCAGTAACATAGTGAGGTTTAATCAGATCACCAATCTCGTTTACGCAAACATAACCGATGTAGTCCTTGATATAGCTGCGTCCGCACAAACGACGGTTTTCCTGCTGTTCTTCTTTTAGGGCGAGAAGTCTTTCTCTCATGAAAGGAACAAGCGGGAGCGTTCTCATACTCGATTTGGTCTTGGTGGTGTCGGATGCGACCAGAACGCGCTTGCCGTCCAGGTCACAAGAAGTAACTGTGTGACGGATGGTGATCGTGTTCTGCTCAAAGTCAATAGCATCCCATTTCAGACCGATTGCTTCACTCCGTCGCAGACCGTAGAATGCGCCGAACAGAATCGGAAGCTCAAGTTTCGTTCCTTTAGCTGCTTCGAAGAGAGCGTTGACCTCATCGGCATCATAAAAGCTGCCGACATAGCGATCCTTCTTCGGACGTTCAACCTTATCTGCCGGGTTTACATCAATCAGGTCAATCTTCACGGCATACTTGAGAGCCTTATGAATGTTGGCATGATAATGGATGACCGAGGAAGCACTGACGCGCTGGAGCTCCTTCATATAGAACTCCTGAATATCCTTTGCGGTCAGATTCTTGAGAGTGATCTCCTTTTCACGGAAATACGGTGCGACGACCCTTTTGACCGTGGTCGAGTAAGAAGCAAATGTCGGGACTGCAACCGAGCTTTTGATAATGTCGAGCCATTGTTCCATGTAGTCCGCGAACAGGATGTCCCCGTTCATGACCTTCGGCTCTTCGGGATTGAAATTGCGTCGCGCATGTTATTATCTCCGGCCTTTCAGACGGAGTTTTAACCTTCTCATGCTGAGGACATCAAAGACTGTCTCGCGTCCACAAGCCTTACATTTTGCTTGGACATGGCCTCTTGTGTCCTCAAATACGGCGATGGAATTATGCCCACAATAGGGGCATTTCACCATGCGCATCTTTTGACTTGTTATGGCGCGTCGCGCCCTCTGTATCTTTATCTGCATTTCCGGCGAAGGCTCGGAAACCCGGATGTTTCTGCTCACGACCACACCTCCAACGGATCGTCATACTCCGCAAAGGGACGGTCCTCGATGTAGCCGAGTTGTCTCAGCCGAATAATGGCTGCGGACTTGGAGACACCAAGAGACTGGCACAGCAGAGTCAGGGATAAACGATCAATATAATTAAACCTCCCCTCGTAGTTCTTGAGGACACGACCACGGGCAAATTGCCTCATGGCAATGTCGATTTCCTTTTGGGGCATCAGAATGGCAGCGCCTAACACATTTGCCTCTCTGCAATAATGTCGCTTGCCATGCGACCAAACCGAATACGATTTTTCTTATAATATGACTGTAAGGTAAACAACCGAGCAGTCATATTCCTTTTATATACGGAGGTACTGAACATGAGAAAGAAAATGTGTACCGAACGAACTGCGAACTATACCCGTGCAGACCGCACTGCGATCGGCCATGAGGTCAAAGTGCGGTACATAGCGAGAATCACCGTCTAAAGGGAGAAGTAGTAGTTGCGAATTTTTTCTGCCATCAGTTTTCTGCGCATTTTAAGGAAATTGGTATAGTCCGCAATATCCATTTCTTCAAATCCGGCAGGAATACAGTTCTGTTCCAGATTTTTACGAAGCTCAACCTCATCAACGATGCCACCATAGACAGGTTCCTTTGTTTGACACTGACCGAAAGCCTTTTTCATATAGATGCAGGGCGCTTCATCGCTGATTTTGATATTGATCTCCTGCTGGAGAAACACATAGTTCGCGATTTGGTTATACATCGATTGCGGAACACCATGTTTCGTCAGATAGTTCTTTGGGAAAAGATGGTGGATGTCGCCTCTGTTTTCTAACATAGCCTCCACATCAACCTGTGTAGATAGGAAACCCCTGTCATGGCTCTTTACCTGCGCAACAAGGAACATATTAAAGTACGGGCTGCTTGCAACAGAAGTATTCAAGCGCTGTACAAGGTTGACATTCCAAAACGCATCTGACAATTCGCCGGCTTCCGTGAGCTTGAGATATTCCTTTGGCTCATCGTAAGAGAAAAAACGCTTAATATCGTAATCAAAGGAGGACTCGGGAGAGCCGGAATAACGGCCTGTCAAGATTGTCAGTGCCAGCCAACGACGGACGATCTGCTCGATTTCATTGCTGTCAATTTTCCTTTCGCGCAATGCGAGGTAGAGCGCATATCCGAAGTTCAGCACGTTCTGGGAACGAATTAAGGATTTGCGTACAATACCGACAGAGCGAACTATCATCAAATAGCGCTCGTAGTTGGTCTGATTCACAGCTTGCAGAACTGCTTCGTGAAGCTGCTTAAAGGAATCTTCCTCGATTTCGATTTTGAATTCTCTTGTTTCAAAATCACGGCCTGACAGTAAACTAACAAGGTCGGCCAAGCGACCGCGCTTAAACTTATAGGTGAATGCGACGCGCAGAATATCGTTATATGTAGTTTTGTATATGGGGTTGCTCTTAGTGGCCGCCCATTTGATCGCATCAAATTCCGGCAAGGCAGCAAAAGCGGTATCGTTGTTTTTAATATCTTTCAGATCCTCGGGCGATTCAAGCAAGTGACAGAAATAGTCAATTGTCTTTCGGGTAACGTTACCGCCATAGGTTTCATTAGACGAAATCTTAGACATGGCAAAGTCTGCCTGAGAAAGCACAACGCCTTTAGAGTTGATACGAATAAAAATTTCCGTGACACTATCGATGTCCAAGTCTTCTGCCAGAGTAATGACACCAAGGCTATTATTCTGAATGCTACGAAGTCGGGTAACAATATTATTCACCTGCGACGCCTGATCCGTGATCTCATTCCTTTGGCAATAATCTGTTACGAAGGAATAGGTATCAAAAGCCGGTTCCAGAACAGGAGCAATGTCTGGAATCCATTTGCTGCTTTTCAAGATAGCATTGTTAGCAACCTCAAATTTCTCTTCGAGGGGGTTGAAAGCAATAGAAATGCGTTTCCATTTATAGTGATCGTCCAATACCTCTTGTCCAACGATTGCAGCAGCCATTGCCGTAATACGCTGTTGCCCATCAATCAAGACCTTTTTGCCGGAAGACTTTGTTCCGTCCTTCAGTTTAACATCCGGGTTTTGTCATACAATGATGTATCCAACCGGAAATCCCTTATACAAAGAATCAACTAAGTCTCTGACTTTAGAACTATCCCAAACAAAAGGACGCTGCATTTCCGGAATTGCAATGTTTCCGGATTTTATATTTGAAAGCAATGTTTCAACTGTGTAGGTATTAACGCTGTAACGTGCCATACATCGTCCCTCACTTCAATCGATATCTTTTTCCCGCGCCCCGGCCGATGATCTCGATCAGCCCACTCTCGTTCATCTGACGGGAAAGCAGATAGGATCTTGTCTTTTTGATATTCAGCAGCTCCTGCAGATCTTCATCGCTCATTTCGCCGTACTCTGCCAGATAGTCCATCACAGATTTCATCTGGGGCGTGATCACAGCAGTAGACTTTCCGGTTGTTGCCGGGGCATCTTCGCTTGCAGTACTGGCAGCATTCATGTTGGGCAACACGATCTTGAACGCATTGGCCGTTGCCTCAATGCCGGGCTGTACAGGGCAGTTTTCGTACAGCTTGAAAATGCGGCGAATACCGGTACCGTAACTTTCAATCAGACGCAGACGGTGGAATATCTCTGCCAGCTTTTTGTTCCTCGGCTGAGAAACGCCGATGCGGATATCTTCGGTAGAAAGGCCGGGGAGCAGACCGCCAAGAGAGATAAACTCCATTTTGCTGTCGTTGACATTGATAATGATGCTGCCACTGAAGCTGTAATCCCGATGCACAAGCGCATTGAGCAGGGCTTCGCGGATGGCTTCTTCGGGGTAGTCCGGCTTATCCGTGCGAACAAGTCCTTTGATCGTGGAAGCAGTCTTGTTGCACAGAGCGAGATAGTTTACCACGTCCTCAAACTGTTTGAACACGGACCCGCCGAACTCCTTGCTGTCACGGAACTCTGTGCAGAATTCATCCTTGAACACGGCAACTTTGATCGTGTGATGGCACTGGTCGGAAAGCAGCAGAGCAAGGTTGGTGTAAATATCGTTTTGTGTGATGCCCAGCGCACGATATTTCTCAACGGAAAACTCTACACCGTACCGTTCAAATGCGCTTTCTGCGGCATGGAACGTTAAATCCTGTTCCAAACTGCGGGAGTCCTCATAACTGTCTCCGTCCGACTCCTTGATCATCTGACGAATTTGCTCGGGAGATGCCTGAACACTGGACGTACCCTGACGGACATAAACGCCGGAGGGCTTCATACCTTTGGATTTCAGATAATAAGGCTTATAGCTGCCTTCGGCAACTTCGATCTGAATTACGTTATTATCTTGGAGAACATACCGCACGAACATGGTCACATCCGGTGCGATTGCATCGCGGATGCCATTGGTCAGGCGGGTATAGGTCTCATCCACGTCATCAATGCCGATCAAATTGCCTTTGTCGTCAATACCGAGATAGATCACACCGCCGTCCGTATTTGCAAATGCGATGACCTCCTTATAGATGTCATCGATCATCTGAGATTTATACTCAATGCGCTCGCTTTCATGTTGCATGTACAGCACCTCCATCGCAGCTTGATTATATTATACTCACATTTTCACAATTTTCAACAGCGCAAAGTGTAAATTCACTTTCATTCACTCTGGGGCGTGAAAATAATTCATTTCTAGTTCAAAGCATCTTGCCTCTTGCATTTTTGTGGGCGGAAAAGGCGCTCGACTTCCTCTTCTGAAATTTTAAGTTGCTCGGCCTAATTCGCCGCCGGATGCATATCTTGTGTATCCATTATTACAACACCAGACAGGTGAAGCGTAATCTGAGCGTGTTGCCCCCAATGGAAAAGCACGAACTCGGTCTCGCTGCATAAAAAGTGGCCAGCAACTGTAAATGTCAATGAAAAAGTGAGCCATGCGCTCATGAGTTTTTGAGCCACTGGCGCTAACGAAAAAGTGAGCCGCAACGCTCACGAAAATTTGAGCCACCCAGTCATAGCCTGTCTTGCAAGGTAGATCTCAACCTGTAGGAATCTCCGTTCATGTCCAGAATATGAGAACGGAAGGTCAGTCTGTCAATGAGGGCAGCAACCATGGTTGTATTCTCAAAGAGGTCTGTCCATTTGGAGAAAGGAAGGTTCGTTGTAACAATGGTACTGCTCTTTTCGCTACGGTCTGAAATAACCTTAAACAGCAGTTCAGACTGGTGTCGGTTGAAACTGAGATAGCTCAACTCATCCAGGATCAGCAGATCGGCCTTTGCTAAGGTGCGCTCCAGCTTACCAAGACGGTAGTTATCTTTTGCCTCGCATAATTCCGTGGACAAGGTCGCTGCATTCTTAAACAGCACGTTGTAGCCCTGAGTACAGGCTTTTAGTCCAAGGGCTATGGAAAGATGTGTTTTGCCTCGCCCTGGATTTCCAATCATAACCACATTCTGTCTGCCAGAGATGAACTGGCAGCTGGCCAGTTCATTCAGAAACACGGGAGAAACAGCATCATTCAACTGACTGCAGTCAAATTTTTCCATAGTCCTCTACAGAGCAGCGCGACTACTTGGTGAAAAACCACAATACGACGCGGGAGCAGGAAACTGCCCATCCCGTCCTCATGGAAAATGGTGTGTTGGTGAAGGGCTATCGTCCGAGCCTCTGGCAAAAAACTGTAATCCAGAACATGCAAACAAGCGGTGGGATGGCAAATGCCGCCCCACCGCTTGTTTTTTCAGCTTTTCTATTGTTCGCACCGTGCATTCGACGAATCGTCCCACATCGTTACAACTTCGCGGCTTCTCTGCAGCCAATCCAGATAAGTCTGCTCACGCATAACCGCACCAAGCAGCACAAGATAGTCTCCCCGGTCGCTGCCGGTCAGCGACGCGATATCCCGATCGCCATATACATTTTTGAGGCGATCACTCAGAAATGTATATTTGGCAAGTCGCTTTTCGATTTGCTTATCAAGCAGTACAAGATAATCTGCCGTGGAAATCCACTGCGAATAATAGGAGCGCAGCTTAAACACATCTTTTGGAGTCGGATCAAGGGGAGGATCCTTCAAAAGCCAGCAAAGAAAGTCCTCCTTTCCCTTGTCGGTGATCTCATAAAGTTTTTTTTCCATCCGCTCGCCTTGGAGGACCGTGCGGAATTGGATCAAGCCATCATCCGTCAGCCGCTTCAGTTCAGGGTAGATCTGACTGTGTTTAGCGCTCCAAAAGCAGCCGAGACCGTCGCCAAACTCCTTAGCAATGTCATAGCCCGTAACAGGAGAGCGCATCAGTAGTCCGAGAATCGCATATTTCAAAGTTCGCATAGAAAGACTCCTTTATCAACCATCTGCGTTATTTTATATATAATAACATGTTTTTTTCCAAAAGTCCTTATTGATTTTCACCAAAGTTTTAACAGTCAGAATGTAACATGTGATAATTGACATGTAAATATTGACATGATATTATTTACAAAAATACATGATAAACGGAGAGAGTGCCTATGAGTTCTGATCGTATTCTCTTTTCCCCGATATCGATTGGGAAGGTAAGCATCAAAAACCGCTTTGCCATGGCACCGATGGGGCCGCTCGGTCTCGGCGACGCACAAGGCGGTTTCAACCAGCGAGGGATCGACTACTACACGGCGCGCGCCCGCGGCGGTACCGGTCTTATCATCACCGGTGTCACCTTTGTTGATAACACAATCGAAGAGCACGGCATGCCGAACTGTCCGAACTCAACGTACAATCCTGTACAGTTCGTGCGTACCGCGCGCGAGATGACGGAGCGCGTGCACGCCTATAATGCACGAATCTTTTTGCAGATGTCCGGTGGTTTCGGCCGCGTGACAATTCCGACGAACCTCGGCGAATTCCCGCCGGTTGCACCGTCTCCTATTCAGCACCGTTGGTTAGACAAGACCTGCCGCGCGCTGACAGTCGACGAGATTCACGAGCTTGTGCGTGATTTCGGCGAGGGCGCTTACAATGCAAAGCGCGCCGGCTTCGACGGTGTGCAGATCCACGCAGTACATGAGGGCTACCTTATCGACCAGTTTGCAATTTCGCTGTTCAACCAGCGCACGGATGAGTACGGCGGCAGCCTTGAAAACCGCCTGCGTTTTGCACGTGAGATCGTCGGGGAGATCAAGCGCCGCTGTGGTCAGGATTTCCCTGTGATGTTGCGTTACAGCCCCAAGAGCTTCATCAAAGCACTGCGCGAGGGTGCGCTGCCCGGAGAAGAGTTTGAAGAAAAGGGCAGAGACCTGCCCGAGGGCGTAGAGGCGGCAAAGTTGCTGGTCTCCTATGGCTACGATGCACTCGACGTTGACGTTGGCTCTTACGACGCTTGGTGGTGGAGCCATCCGCCCATGTATCAGAAAAAAGGCCTCTATATGCCGTACGCCAAGCTTGTAAAGGAAAATGTGGATGTTCCCGTGCTCTGCGCCGGTCGCATGGATGACCCTGATATGGCCGAGGGCGCGGTCAACGACGATGTGTGCGATATCATCAGCCTTGGTCGTCCGCTGCTGGCGGACCCCGATTACGTGAACAAGCTCCGCCGCGGCGAACGTAAATGCATCCGCCCCTGTATCTCCTGCCAGGAGGGCTGCATGGGCCGCATTCAGGAGTATTCCATGGTCAACTGTGCGGTGAATCCGCAGGCGGCACGCGAGCGCGTGACGGCCTATAATCCCGTGCTGAAGGCAAAGCGCGTGCTCGTCATCGGTGGCGGCGTAGCAGGTTGTGAAGCCGCGCGTGTGCTGGCTGAGCGCGGCCACAAGCCGGAGATCATGGAACGTAGCGGTCATCTGGGCGGCAATCTGCTCGCCGCGGGTGCTCCGCCGTTCAAAGAGGATGATATCGCGTTGGTTCACTGGTATGAAAACGAAATGCAGCGCCTAAACGTACCGGTGCATTTCCATACAGCAGTTGACCCCGATTCTGCACTTTATGAAGAGTACGATGCCGTGATCGTCGCCACCGGCGCAACGCCAAAGAAGTTCTCGCTGGGCGAAAACGCCCCCGTTTACACGGCGACGGACGCGCTGCTCGGCAAGACGCCCATTGGTGAACGCGTGACAGTCGTTGGCGGCGGTCTGGTCGGCTGCGAGACGGCACTCTGGTTGGCGCAGGAGGGAAAGCGTGTCACCATCGTGGAGGCACTTGACCGCCTGATGGCTGTCAACAAGCCGCTCTGCCACGCCAACAGCGAGATGCTTGAGCGTCTGTTGCCGTTCCACGGTGTGGAAACCCTTGTCTCGTCCAGCGTGCAGAAATACGAGGACGGCAAGCTCTTTGTCAAGGCGCCGCAGGGTGAGCGGCAGCTCGACTGCGACACCGTCATCCTTTCCGTCGGCTTCCGCGAGGATCGCAGTGTATTTGACGCATGGGAAAACAGCGCGAGAGAGATCTATCTGCTTGGCGACGCGAAGAAAGTCGCAAATATCATGTATGCCGTGTGGGACGCCTTCGAAGTGGCGAACCATATCTAAGCGGTCAAAACGGTATTCCAACCCTCAAGAGAGGGTATAACCAAATTTTAAATCTAGAAAAGAAGGAGGAAATGCATGAAGATCACAAAAGTAGAGATCATGGCAACAAACACGCCCTTCCTTGGCACCGAGGGAAACACCGGTGAGATCGCGCAGGGGAAATGGGAATTGTGCCGTTTTGTGGTCGTAAAGGTCCATACCGATGAGGGGATCGTCGGCTACGGCGAATCCGCACCATTCGCGCGGCTCTCGCCTTTAGGTCAAAAGCCAATCATTGATGTGCTGGTCGACTACGTTGCGCCAGCGGTGATCGGGTTAGATCCCTTCAACATAGAGGCTATCTGGATGGCAATGGATCGCGCAACACCGGATAACGCTCAGGCCAAGGGCGCGATCGACATGGCCCTCTACGATATCATGGGGAAGAAGACCGGTCAGCCCGCCTACAATTTCCTCGGCGGCGCTGTGCGGCACGAGATCCCTCTTCAAGGTATCGTTACGATCGACTCTCTGGAGAATATGAAGCGCACCTGCATACGTCAGATCGAAGAGGGCTTCCGCACCATCCGCATCAAGCTCGGTCTTGGCGATCTGAAGGAAGACGCGAAGCTCGTGCGAGAGATCCGAAAGACGATCGGTGACGACGTGAAGCTTCGCGTTGACCCCAACCAGGCTTACAGTGTAAAAGAAGCGCTGAAGCTGATCCCTGTACTAGAAGATAACGATGTTGAGATCTATGAGCAGCCCGTTGCGTGGACGGATATAGACGGCCTTGCGGCAGTAAATGCCGCGACGCATATCCCTGTGATGCCGCATGAGTCCATGTCGAACATTTACGATGTAAAGCGCCTGATCGAAAAGAAGGCGGTCAGCCTCTTTACGATCAAAACAGATCGTCCGGGCGGCGGACTGACCAAGGCACGTATCACGCGCGATATCGCAGAGCTGTGGAACATTCCGTGTGTGGTGATGTCGTCCATGGAGCTGAGCATCAGCACACTGGCATCCATGCAGTTTGCCGCGACGCTCAAGGAGCTCCCATTTGCTTGTGAGGCGAGCGGGCCCTATTCGCTTGGAGACATTGCAGACAACGGCTGGCGCATTTCAAACGGCAGCTTCATCGTTCCCGACGGTCCGGGCTTTGGACTTGAAATAGACGAGGACAAGCTTCGGCACTACACAACGCAGGCTTGGGTATGCGATGAGAATTCCCGCGTACTGGATTAAGATAACTTTATGTGATTTGTGATAAATTAAGGAGGAACAAAATGGCAATTATTATCGTTATTCTGGTGATCTATATGGCCGGTATGCTGGCAATCGGTTTTGCCGGCAAGAAAAAAAGCGAGACGATGACTGACTTTCTCACGGCAGGTAAATCCGGCGGTATGTTCGTGATGGTGTGTACCTATATCGGAGCACATGTTGGCAACGGTATCGTCGTCGGCGGTGCACAGTACGGTGCGGAATATGGCATCGGCGGTGTGTGGTTCGGTCTCGGCGCATGCCTTTCCTATGTGCTGTTCGCACTGGTGATGTCCCGTTTGCTTTACACCCGCGGATATATCACGATTCCCGACCTGATCCGCGACCGCTATAAGAGCAAGTTTGCCTCGGTTCTGATGGCGGTTCTCAACATTTGCGCAACGCTCGGAATCATGGCTGCACAAATCATGGCGGGCTGCGCGCTGTTCGAGGCATTGGGTCTGAACCCGACGCTTGGTGGCGTGCTGATGGCAGTGGTTGTGTTTATTTACTGCTCTATCTCCGGCATGTGGGGCGTTATGATGACCGACTCCGTGCAGACGATGGTCATTTTCTTCTCTACCATTTTCTGTATCGTCACCATTGCCATGCACGGCGGGTTTGATACCATTTCCGCAGCGCTTCCTGAGAGTTCGTTCGACTTTGTCCCATTCACTGGCGAGCGTCTTGTGATGATGATGGTGCCCGGTGCACTCAACGGACTGATCTCCGGCGCCGCCTATCAGCGTACCGCCTCCTGCAGGGATAAAAAGGTTGCATTTTGGGCTCCGATGATCGCTGCGGTCGCCCTGATCCCGTTTGTTGTTATGCCGGTCATTATCGGTATGTACGGTAAGGCGCTCTTCCCTGATGCGCCCACGGCATCCATTCTGTTCAAGGTCGTGTTGTCGGATATGAACCCCATTGTGGCGGGGCTGATGATCGCCGCTGTTCTTTCCGCTGTTATGTCCACGATGGATATCGGTCTTCTGAATGTTACGGCGAACGCTGTCAATGACATCTATTACAAAACACTTAACCCCAATGCAGATGAAAAAAAGCTTGGTCGCCTGTCCATGATTGTTACAATTACCTCTGGCGTAATTGCACTGGTGCTTGCCATCAGTTCCTCGAGCATTCTTTCGTTGCTGTCTTCTACCTATTCACTGATGAATGCGGGCGCACTTGTTATGGTTCTTGGCGGCATTTTCTGGAAGAAAGGTACCAAAGAAGGCGCGATTGCCAGTGCTTTGTGCGGTATGGCAATGATCATTCTGAACAAGTGTGGTGTTGAAATTCCGTATATCGCATTCACCTCGCTTGTCCCTGCATTAATCGCTTACATCGTTGTCAGCCTTGTGACGCAGCCCAAGGGCATCAAAGCTGAGTGAACGCACACTAAATAAAAAAGAAGAGGGCTGTCACCAGCCCTCTTCTTACAACAGAAGAAAGGAATACAAATATGGTTTATCAATACCCGCATCTGTTCAGCCCTATCAAGGTCGGCCCGCTGACACTGAAAAACCGCATTGAGGCTGCACCTGTCAATATTTCCAATCTGCCGATGAGCGGATATCCGACCGCTGAGAACATTGCCATTTTTGAGGGCAAGGCAAAGGGCGGCGCCGCGATTGTACATATGGGAGAATGTAGAATTGACCTAAAAACAGGAATATCGCATAAGCTTTGCATCGCGTTGGACGATCCAGAGGTGTTGCCGTACTTGCACGCGGCGACAGATGCGATCAAAAAGCATAATGCCTTTGCCGCTGTCGAATTGATTCACCCTGGTACTCGTGCTAATCCTGAGTACTATGACGGGCCCATCTGGGGGCCGAGCGCAGGTCCGGGGCATCTTGGGAAGGACTACAGCGAGCTGGATCAGGCGACTATCGATTACATTGTTGAGCGTTTTGGCGATGCAGCGGAAATGGCAAAACTGGGCGGCGTAGATCTCGTGATGATCCACGCGGGACACGGATGGCTGCTGCACCAGTTTCTCTCGCCACTGAATAACCGCAGGACGGATAAGTATGGTGGAAGCCTTGAAAATCGTGCTCGCATCACAATGGAGGTCATTGCTAATATTCGCAAAAAATGTGGAAAGGACTTCCCTATCGAGGTTCGTATGAGCGGTACGGAGATCGTTGAGGGCGGCCTGACGCTGCAGGATCAGATCGAGTTTGCGAAGCTGCTTGACGGCAAGGTCGATCTCATTCATGTGACCTCCGGTACGTTCCATGTCCCGTCGACCAATCAGCATATGATCCCGAACGGTTTTTTGCCGCAGGGGTGCAACGTTTACCTTGCTGAGGCGATCAAAAAAGAAATGAAGCATACGCCCGTCGTTACGGTCGGCGCGTTGGGAGATCCGGAACTGATGGAGAGCATCATCGCCGAGGGTAGAGCAGATATTGTCGCACTGGCCCGCCCGCTGCTTGCAGATCCGGAACTTCCTAACAAGCTCAAAGCAGGGCAGGCGGAAAAAATCTTCCCCTGTCTGCGTTGCATGGCTTGCATTAGTGAATCATTTGTCCCCTATGTTCGCTACTGCTCACGTATCCGCCGTTGCCCGTCAAACCCCACTGCTTATAAAGAGATTCCGGCAAGTCAGGTAAAAAAGGCAGAACAGCCCAAGAAGGTCCTTGTGATCGGCGGAGGTCCTTCCGGTATGGAAGCGGCTGCCGAGCTTGCCGAGCGCGGACACCATGTCATTCTGTGTGAGCGGGAAAACGAGCTTGGCGGCGCTATGCGGCATGCGAAATATGTCCCGTTCAAGCAGAAGGTCGATCAGCTGATGCATGTTATGATTCGCCGCTTGGAGAGAAGCGGCGCCGAAATACGCCTCCATACCGCAGCAACCCCCGCGCTGGTAGAATCGCTGCACCCCGATGTGATCGTAGCGGCGCTCGGCGCAAAGGCGAAAAAGCCTGAGGTCGCAGGCGCAGAACGCGCGATCATAGCAGAGGATGCTCTGCGGAGAATCGACTCTCTCGGGCAGAACGTCGCCATTGTCGGCGGCGGATTGGTCGGTTGTGAGCTTGCGTTGCAGTTGGGAATGACCGGACGCACAGTACACCTTCTCAGCAGGAAAAAGGAGGTCTGCCGCGACGCGGCATATCTCTACCGGGAAGGTCTGCTGATGGAGCTTAAAAAGGTTCCTGTCAAAATCTACAACGAAGCGGAATGCACTGCGATCACATCTGAAGGCGTCACAGTGCGCAATGCGGATGCCCGCGAGTACACTCTGCTCGCCGATACCGTGATTTGGGCTGGGGGATATCTTCCTATGGAGGATGAGGCGGAACAGTTCCGTACCCTTGCCTATGATTTCTGGAAGATCGGCGACTGCGCGCAGGTACGAAAAATCTATAATGCGCGCAGGGAAGGATACAATGCCGGCTCAAATATCTAAATAGTATGCTCAGATACAGAGAATCTGCCGTTATTCTACTGAATCTCCTTCTCTCTTACGATAAGGCATCCGGAAGTATATACTTCCGGGTGCCTTATCGATTCTCGATGCCTATTGTCCCACCGTCAGCAGCAGGGTGGAGACGCGGTTTGGCGCATCTTGTATCATTGTTTTAAGAGGAACCGAGGAGGTCACTTGGGCCCCGGGTTTCTTCTTCAGTTCCATTCCTCCGCTAAGAGAAAGTCGCGGATATTTCGGTGCTTGATCCCGTTTCGGCTCATGTCGAACTCATCGAGAGAAACAACGTACTTTGGGAAGTTGTCGCGGATAGCGTCATACGCGCCGAACTCGCGGTTGACCGTTTCGTCGGAGGCGAGCAGATAGCACACCTGAACGTACAGCTTTTCGCCGCGCTTGTCGCATACAAAATCAATTTCCTTATCGCCTGTTCTGCCGACAGTCACTTCATAACCCCGGCGCAGCAGCTCAAGATAGACGATGTTTTCCAAAATGAGGTTGATGTCCCGCATATTGCCGCCAAAGACCGCCTCGCGGATGCCATGATCGGCAATATAGTACTTCTCATTGGAGGCAAGGATCTGTTTGCCCTGCAAGTCCTCCCGCTTCACCTGATAGAAAAGGTACGCCTCGCAGCAGTATTTGATAACCGCGCCTTTCTCACAGAAAGTCCCGTTCCGCGCTGTGGGACGGGACTTTCCATCTGTCCAAATATTTTGTGAATTACAGTTTATAGGAGTTGATCAGACTGCCTGCGAGGAGAATCCGCTTCTCATCTTCCGTCACTTCAGGCAGATCGAGGGGAAGTATGCGCGCCTTGCCATCCGCCGCGATGACCGTGGCGTCAATGTGCGTCCGCCCGTCTTCGACCGCCTTGCGGATGCCTTTGAGGTAGATGTACTCATCGACGGCAAGATCAATATTATCATCGGGGTTGGTAAAGGGCAGTATCCCCCAGTTGACACAGTTGGAGCGATAGCGCTTGGTTGCGTACTCAATGCAGATGTTGGCAAGACCGCCGAGCACCTTCTGGCAGCTGGCAGCATACTCGCGCGCGCTGCCATCGCCCGGACGCTTGGCATACAGCACACTGCCGATGCCAGTCGTCTTCATCAACTCCTCTACCGGTGTGGTCACGCCGATCATACGCAGAGGCGTATAAAATTCCTCTGACTTGGCGGTATCGCCCGCAACACGGGCGCGCTCATATTCGCGTGTTTTCTTCGTGCGGCCCACATACTCAGGGTCCTTGCGGATCAGCGTAAACTGCGAAATCTTTTCCGGGTTGGAGCGGTAAGATGCGGTCTCTCCCGAGGGGATCAGTTCATCGGTCGTCGTGACTTCATCGCGGATGATGCTCGCCACACGCAGCAGCAGATCGTCTGTCAGTGCAGACATTTCCGGCCAGTCCTTGATGTCGGGGCCATAGACCATCTCAGTCTCTGGCTTGGCCTTGCCGAAGCCGTTGTAGACCACACGCTCGTAGATCTTCGCGTCGAAGGTGTACTCGGGAACATCGAAATCCTCCCACACATCCTCCGCACTGGTCAGAACGCCACCGGAAAACGCCGTTGCCGCAATGCTGCGCGCATCCATCAGTGCAACGCTCGCAATCTGCCCCATGGCAGGGTTGGAGCCCTCTCGGTTGGGGAAGTTGCGCGTGGTGTGGCGGATGGAGAAATCATTGTTGGCCGGTGTGTCGCCCGCACCGAAACAGGGACCGCAGAAGGCGCTTTTGATACGCGCGCCGTATTCCATCAGCGTGGTCATCGCACCGCTCTTATTGAGCGCGACCATAATGGGCTGGCTCGCGGGATAGATATTGAGGCCGAACGCACCAAGACCGTTGCCGATGTGCTCGGCGATCTTGCTCATGGAGTAGATGTTGCTGAACGAACCCGAGCAGCAACCCGCTACAACACCCTGATCGACATGAATCTTGCCGTCGACGACCTTGCTCTGCATATCGCAGGTGATGTTCTTATTATTCTCAAACACGCGCTTAGCGTTCTCTTCAACGATCGCCATTGCGTCCTTCGGGTTGGCGATAACTTCCGCAAGCGGGTAGACATTGCTGGGGTGGAACGGAAGTGCAATGGATGGCACAACGGTATCGAGATCGACCTCGACGATGCCATCGTAGAGCGCGACTGCGCCAGGTCTCATTTCCTTGTAGCCCTCGGGACGGCCGTGAATCTCAAAGTAACGCTTTGTCTTCTCATCCGTCATCCAAATGGAGGAAAGACACGTGGACTCGGTGGTCATCGTGTCAATACCGTTTCGAGCGTCCATCGATAGACTGGCAACGCCCGGACCAACGAATTCCAACACCGCGTTCTTGACGAAATTGTTCTTGAACACCTTGCCGATGATCGACAGTGCGATATCGTGCGGGCCGACCCACGGTTTCGGCGAACCGGTGAGAAATACGGCGATCGTTTTGGGGTACTTGAGCGCGTAGCCCTTACCGACCATTGTCTTCACCAGCTCAGGGCCGCCCTCGCCGATGGAAAGAGAGCCCTGCGTGCCGTAACGGGTATGGCTGTCAGACACGATAGACATTTCACCTGAGTTGACGATCATCTCGCGCATGTACTGGTGGATGACCGCCTCGTGCGGCGGGACATAAATGCCGCCATATTTGACACAGGCAGAAACCGCGTACTTGTGCAGGTCTGCATTCAGCGTACCACCTACAGCACACAGACAGTTGTGGCAGTTGGTAAAGACACAGGGAATGGGAAACTTTTCGAGGCCGCTGGCGCGGGCGGTCTGCAAAATACCAACATAAGTGTTGTCGTAAACGCCCATGCTGTCAAATCGGATGTCAAGGTTCTCCATATCGCCGCCGCGATTGTGTGAGGCGAGTACACGGTAGGTCAGCGTAGCCTCCTTTGCCTGCTGCGCGGACTGCTGCGGCAGCTCCTCGAGCTTTGCGATGCGCGTTCCATCAATGATATAATGCTTGCCTTCGTGAAGGGTGATCATGGTGCCTTCCTTTCCTGTTACTCACGGACGTAAACATATTAGCAGATTGTAAGGGGGTGTTCGCTATATGGAACTGAAAACATATCAGAAAAAGGTGATAGCGGACTTGACCCGCTATCTGGATCTGCTGAACGAAACAAAGAGTGACACAGCGGCGTTTCGCCTGTTTTGCCGATTTTATTTTTGAATAAATAAATCTACTTTGGAAATAATATCTATGAAATCTCATATTGGAGGATGCATAAGATATGCCAAAAAGAATAGGAAAATATACTCTTGAAATCGAAAATGATGTTAGAATATTAAATAATGCTGCTATTGTTGGTCATAAAGAGGCAGAAGGTCCTCTTGCTAAATATTTTGACAAAACATACAGCGATGATAAATTTGGCGAATCCTCTTGGGAAAAAGCTGAAAGCTTTCTACAAAAGTCTGCGGTAGAATTAGCTCTAAAAAAGGCGGATATAGATGCCTCAAGTATAAATTATATTTTCGCAGGAGATTTACTTAATCAGTGTATTTCCTCAACATTTGGGCTTCGTGCCTTGGGAATACCTTTCCTTGGTCAATATGGAGCTTGCTCTACAATGGCTCAGACAATTTCAATGGCATCAGTGTTCGCAGATAGCTTTGCCGCTGATAGATGTGTCGCTGTTACATCGTCACATTTCTGTTCAGCAGAAAGACAATTCCGTTTTCCGCTTGAATATGGAGGACAGAGAACACCGACTGCTCAATGGACAGTTACAGGTTCTGGAGCCGCAATTATTCAGAGAGGTGGAAGTGGCGTAAAAATCAAGCGTATAACAATCGGAAGAATCACTGATATGGGTATTAAAGATGCCAATAATATGGGTGCGGCGATGGCTCCTGCGGCGGCTCAGACTATACTTGATTATTTTTCAGATACAAAAGAAAAGCCACAAAATTTTGATTTAATTCTAACAGGTGACCTCGGTATGGTCGGAAAAACCTTGCTTTTAGAATTGCTCGAAAAGGAAGGCTTGCAGATAAGTCGTCAGCATAATGACTGTGGCTTGATGATTTTCGATATAAATTCTCAAGATGTTCACGCAGGCGGTTCGGGTTGTGGTTGCAGTGGCTCGGTATTTTGTTCATATGTATTACAAAAAATGAAAAATAGTGAGCTTAAAAGAGTATTGTTTATTGCAACTGGAGCTTTAATGTCGCCAACCTCGGCACAACAGGGTGAAAGTATCCCAGGAGTAGCACATCTTATAGAGCTTGAGTCTGAATAATTTTTTAATACAATTGATATTATAGTTATGCTAAATTTGCTTTGATATAAAACTTTATATTCTGTGCAGATTTATCAAAAAAAGTATAAAATGTTGGTACTCATTTCCGAGAAAAATGTATACCGTTTTATCTTAAAATGTGTTATAATAAATAAGAATAGTAATGTATTCGGCAAGCGAAAAGGCTTGTCGGATATATTTTGCTGAATTTTATTTCGGAGGTGAGTAATATGCTTAGTCGCATTCAGGATTGGGACAACCGTATGCTTGATAGAATTTCAAAACTGCGTACTAAGCGGTTGAACAAAATAATGGTTGGTGCAACAACTATTGGAAATAGTGGCTTAGTATGGTTTGTTCTTGCAATAGCTTTATTGCCTTTTCAGAAATATAGAACCTCTGGAATAGCCATAATAATAGCAATTATTGTTTCTTGGCTTTGTGGAGAGGTTACGATAAAAAATATTGTTGGCAGAGTTCGTCCTTGTCATAAGGTCAGCGAAGAACAACTTTTAATAAAAAATCCTCCGCACTATTCATTTCCGTCTGGACATACAACCTCGTCATTTGCAGCAACAACAGTTATGTTCTTTATGCACCCAATACTTGCAATTCCGATGCTCTTTTTAGCAGCATTAATTGCATTTTCTCGTACATATCTTTTGGTTCACTACATTACAGATGTTTTAGCAGGTGTGGCTTTAGGAATTATAACAGGCTGTATAGTAGTTCCAGTTATATACTCCATTTCAGTGTTGAATTTTTCTTAAATAATTAACGGCAGAGCTTATTTTGAACCGACCCCAAAAGAGTTAGACCAAAATCTAACGATTTGGCCAGCCATTGCGGACGTC
>OLPA01001610.1_pt1 | contig 18344 bp, 15 predicted proteins | sample 1672811 | NCBI WGS metagenome assembly OLPA01 (sample SAMEA3136726, study PRJEB25190) | human gut metagenome | biome: human gut; feature: human-associated habitat; material: faeces | place: Austria | collected 2013
CTTTGCGGAACCGCCGTCATTTAACACCATTTATGCTAAACTCGATCCTCTCCACAAAGCATTCCTATTTTCGGTAATAATGCATATGCAAATAATGGAAATAAGGGAAATAAGGGATATAAGGAAAACGCCCAGCTGTATGCTGAGCGCGTTAATAACCAGTACAGAGGCAGCCATAGATGCAGCACAAGAAGCCTTGGCGTTGACCATGGCATTGGCTGTCGCGGACTTAGTGGACTTGAACATCTTTGGCGTCTCCTTTCGTTTACTTCGTTTTGTTTACGATGGGGCAATTTTAGCACCATATAATAAACCTGTCAATAGCAAATAATATATTTTTTTGATAAATCTTTATGCATAGTACCGAATAATCTGTTTTATCCGCGAAATGCGGGCGTAAACCCGGACGAAAAAATAAAACTTTTAAAGAACGGCGGTGAAGCATAAAAAATGCGTTGCAGCTATTGCCATATAACACAAGTTATTGTATAATTTCCATATTAGGGAAACTATATATATGGTGGTATGATTTGATGGATAAAACTCATGTAACTATAAATGTGGCGGGGCAGGAGCTTCGCCTTTCAGCCGACGACAGCGAAGCATATATCCGCAAGATAGCCGGATATGTAAACGATAAGGTGGATGAGGTACAGCGTTCTTATCCCAACCTTAGCACGGCAAACTGCCTCATAATGGCCGCGCTGAACCTTTCGGACGAGCTGCATAAGCTGCGCGAGGATTACGATGCCTTGGATTCACGCATATCCGAGCTTAGAGAAATGCCAAGGCAGCAGTCTCCTGTCAAGCGCCCCTTTGAGAGCAAGGCTACCGTAGGGGTAAAGTAATAGTTATATCCGCAAATACGCGGCTCGGGGCTTATCCTGGGCCGCTTTTTTAAAGGCTGGTTTATTTATGATGGAGCTTCTTTCCCCGGCAGGAAGCCGGGAGGCATTGATTGCCGCCGTGCAGAACGGGGCGGACGCGGTATACTTTGGCGGCAGCATGTTCAATGCCAGAAGGTTCGCGGCGAATTTTGACGACCATGGGCTTATTTCTGCCATAGACTACTGTCACGAGAGGGGCGTAAAGGTAAATATTACGCTGAACACCCTTTTGCTTGACAAGGAAATATCCAAGGCGTTGAAATACGCCGAATTTTTATGCAGAACAGGGGCCGACGCTGCTATAGTGCAGGATATGGGTCTTGTAAGCCTTATACGTAAAAATATTCCGGAGCTTCCCCTACACGCCAGCACCCAGATGGGAATACACGAGCTGAACGGCGCAAGGGAGGCTGAGAAGCTGGGTCTTGAGCAGGTGGTGCTATCCCGGGAGGTGCCGCTGGGGGAGATCGAGTATATACATAATAATACGCCTATAGCCCTTGAGGCCTTCGCCCACGGGGCGCTTTGCATGAGCTTTTCAGGCGCCTGCCTGCTTTCCTCAATGGCGGGAGAAAGAAGCGGCAACCGCGGCACCTGCGCACAGCCCTGCCGCAAACGCATGGGGCTTGACTATATGCCGGGCAGAGACGAATACGACCTGAGCCTTGGCGACCTTTGTATGATAGAACATCTTGCGGAGCTGAAACAAGCCGGCGTAAGCTGCATAAAATTAGAGGGCCGCATGAAGCGGGCGGAATACGTTGCGGTGGTGACGCGGGCATACCGGGACGCGCTGGACGGCGCGGATAAAGCCGATATATCCCGGCATAAGAAGCGCATGCTGGATATGTTTGATCGCGGCGGCGGCTGCACAGGCTACTTTTACGGAGACAACGCCCATACCGGGTGCATAGCCGTAAGCGATAGATCAAAGGAACTTATAGAAGAAGCGGCAAACAGCTACGCTAAGGATACACGCAAGCAGCCTGTAGATATGGAGCTGTACATGCGCGTAGGTGAGGCTGCAAGGCTTGCCATGCGCTTAGGCGGCGATAATGTGGAGGCCGTGGGCGACGTTGTACAGCCCGCCCAAAAACCTCAAACCGCCGAAAGGTATATGGAACAGGTCCGAAAGCTGGGGGATACGCCATTTATATGCGCAGGCATAAGGGCGGATATCGACGAAAAGGCATTTCTTCCTATGAGCGCGGTGAATGCCCTGCGCAGAGATGCTTCCGCTAAGCTTTTGGAGTCTCTGCATTGGAGAAGAAGCTGCGACAGCGGCGATGTTCCAAAGCTTAAAAACCAGCCTGCGGAGCACACCCTGATAACCGTCATAGCGAGTACGCTGGATCAGGCGAAGGCGGCATTCGGTGCGGGAGCCGACGAGGTGGCTCTGGAGCCCTGGGAATTTCACATTGCAGCCTTTGAAGCAGCTGCGGCGTTTAAAGGAAGCAAGAAGCTTTTGATATCCCTTCCCGTGGCAATAATAAGCCATAAGGAAGCGGAAAAGATTATGAAGATAATCGGAAGCGGCCTTATAGACGGCGGCATAGCGGCCAATGTTGGCCAGCTCGAGCTTATAAGAAGCCTGCCGCTCAGGATAGCGGGGACACAGATGAACGCCATGAACGGCTATACCGTGCAGGCATATAAGAATATGGGCTTTGACAGAGTGACGCTTTCGCTGGAACTTACAAAACCCCAGCTGCGGGATATTTCAGGGGCCGGCACAGCTGTAAGCGTATACGGCAGGGCGCAGATGATGCAGCTTCGCCATTGTCCGGTGAAAGAGTACAGGGGCTGCCGCAGCTGCGATGGCTTCCCGGGGAAAATGGTCGATGAGGGTGGCAGGGAATTCCCCCTGTGCAACGTCCGGCAGGAAGACGGCTGCCTGGTGCGGCTGCTCAACTGCCTGCCCACCGATATAACGGACCTATACGGCGAGCTGCCAAAGCCTGAGGCCGTACAGCTTGCATTTTACGATGAAGGTCCTGAAAAGGTACGGGAGCGCATAGCAGCTGCTATGGCGGCAAGAGACGGCAGGAAGGTATCCCCTGCGAAAAACGCCACCCGCGGCCATTGGAACAGGGCAGTAGATTAAATTCGGAGATGAATATGCAGGAAAAGGTTTTAAAAACACTTGAATACGACAAAATAGCCGAAATGCTGAAGGCTAAAACCGTGACCTGCGCAGGCGCCGAGCTTGCAGAGGGCATTGAGCCTTACGATACATTTGACAAGGTAAAATCCGCGCTGGCATTTACGGCCGAGGCGGAAACGGTAATTATACGCACCGGCCGTTCTCCCATAGACAGTTTCCCGGATATGCGGGAATGCCTGAAGCGCATACATGCGGCGCTGTTCGTATCTCCCGTCGAGCTCATGGGCATATCCCGCTGCCTGCGCGTTTCCCGTCTCGCAAAGGAGGCCGTCGAGAGGGAAGAAAACGTTCCGCTCCTCAGCAACCTTGCGGGGTACATCTCTACCCACCGTTCTGTAGAGGAGGAGATAGATCGATGCATACTGGGAGAAGAGGAGATATTCGACGGGGCGTCTCCGGAGCTCTCGAGAATACGCCGCTCCATGCGCCAGACAAACGATAAGGTGCGCGAGCGGCTGGGCAGCATGATACGCTCTGCCGCTTACTCAAAATACCTTCAGGAACCGCTAATAACCATACGCAACGGCAGGTTTGTTATCCCTGTAAAGCAGGAATACCGCCAGAATGTGCCGGGGCTAATACACGATCAATCCGGCAGCGGGGCGACGCTGTTTATTGAGCCTGCCGCGGTGGTGGAGCTTGGCAACCAATATAAAAAGCTTATAGCCGAGGAGCAGCAGGAGATAGAGCGTATACTTTCCGAGCTTACCGCCATGGTAGCGCCCTACGGCAGCGAGATAAACGAGAATATAAGAATCCTGGGCGATATGGATCTGGCGTTTGCCAAGGCCAAGCTGGCCCGGGACATGAACGCTGCGGAGCCGAATCTCAATCACACCGGCTATATACGTATAGTGCAGGGGCGGCACCCTCTCATACCTAAGGAAGCGGTGCGGCCAATAGACATATGGCTGGGCCGCGATTTCAGGACGCTTATAATCACAGGCCCAAACACGGGCGGCAAGACGGTAACGCTGAAGACCGTGGGACTATTTGTGCTCATGACCCAGAGCGGCATGTTCATACCTGCGGACATTGGCAGCGAGATATCCGTATTCGACAGCGTATATGCAGACATAGGCGATGAGCAGTCAATAGAGCAGTCCCTTTCCACCTTCTCCTCCCATATGACGAACATAGTAGGCATACTTAAGGGCGCTGACGGCAGGTCGCTGGTGCTGCTGGACGAGCTGGGAGCAGGCACCGACCCGGTAGAAGGCGCGGCCCTTGCAATGAGCATTCTGGAGGAGCTTCATTCCCGCAATACCGTCACCGTGGCCACTACCCATTACAGCGAAGTCAAGGCATTCGCGCTTACCCATGACGGAATAGAGAACGCCTCCATGGAGTTTGACGTTGACAGGCTGTGTCCCACGTACAGGCTTTTTATAGGCATACCGGGCAAGTCTAACGCGTTCGAGATATCCAAGCGGCTGGGACTGAACGACGGCGTAATAGACAGGGCCAAGACATATCTGAAGGGCGAGGACGTGCGCTTCGAGGATATAATATCCAGCGCCCAGAGCCGCTATCAGCTGGCGGAGGAAGAGCGGGCAATGGCAAGCGCGGCTCGGCGCGACCTTGACAAGCTCCGTCAGGAGACTGAAGCCGAGCGCAGAAAGCTGGAGGCGGACAGGGCAAAATACCAGGCGAAGGCAAAGGATGAGGCGCGGCGCATAGTTGAGGATACACGTCGTGAGATGGATAAGCTGATAGCCGATATCCGCAGCATAAAGGGCGTGGACAGGAGCGCCGCAGACAGGGTGATACAGCAGTCCCGTGACGCTCTTCGCAAGCGCCGGGACGACCTTGCCGAAAAGCTGGTGCTTAACAAAGAGGACGGCACCAAGCCGCCTAAGACAGTCAACCCCGGGGATACGGTCAGAATAGTGTCTCTCGATAAGAAGGCAACGGTGCTTTCCAAGCCTGACTCAAAGGGCGAGGTTCAGGTACAGGCGGGTGTGATGAAGCTCAACGCAAAGCTTGCGGATCTTCGTATGATGCAGGACGACACACCGCAAAAGGGCGTGGGCAAAATACGTCTCGAGAAGGATCGCCAGGTAGGAATGGAGCTGGACATCAGGGGAATGCTGGTGGACGACGCAATACTGGTGGTGGACAGGTACATAGACAACGCGGTGCTCTCCGGCCTTACGGAGATAAACATCATACACGGCAAGGGCACGGGCGCATTGCGTGCCGGAATACAGGACTACCTCCGCACAAACAAGCGGGTGAAATCCTTCCGACTCGGCAACTACGGCGAGGGCGACGCGGGCGTAACAGTGGTTACGCTAAAGGAAACAAAACAGTGACAAGTGCCGTAAAACGGCTGATTTGGACTGTTTTTGCAGATTTATTCATACCAGGTTCATATTTGGGTGGTATCATTTATGATAGCAGTTTCAGAGTGCCTGAGCGGCAGACCATGCCGCTATGACGGCAGGGCAAAACCGGATAAAGGGGCGCAGGCACTGGTAAAAGCAGGCGCCGTATGCATATGTCCGGAGGTGCTGGGCGGCCTTGATACGCCACGCTCACCTGCCGAGATACAGGGCGGCGACGGGTTTGATGTGCTATGCGGCAAAGCGAAGGTCGTGAATAAGGCCGGCGAAGATGTTACGGCGCAGTACGTGAAGGGTGCTGAAATAGTCCTTGAGCTATGCAAAAAGTACGGCGTTACAGAGGCTGTGCTGAAGGAGAAAAGCCCCTCCTGCGGATCGAGTCTCATCTACGACGGCAGCTTTACTGGTACACTGAGGCCGGGCGTGGGCGTTACAGCGGCGCTGCTCCTGCGAAACGGTATAACCGTAAGGGACGAGCAAAGCTGTGCTGAAACGGGAAACAAAGCAAAATAAACGAAAGGCGAATATTACGGCAATGGATAAAAAATCAATACTGGTAATAGATGACGACCGCAATATACTGGCGATAATAGAGATGTACCTTAAAAAAGAAGGGTGTACAGTAACTACCTGCGAGCGGGGCGACACGGCCCTTGAGGCCTTCCACAAGGCAAAGCCCGACCTGGTAGTGCTGGACGTGATGCTGCCCGGTATGGACGGCTGGGGAGTGCTCGGCAAGATACGGGAAGAGAGCGACGTGCCGGTTATAATGCTTACTGCAAAGGGCGACACTATGGACCGAATACAGGGGCTGGATCTTGGCGCCGACGACTATATGGTAAAGCCCTTCGAGGCAAAGGAGCTTATTGCCCGAATTAAGGCGGTAATGCGCAGAAGCGGCGGGCAGGGCGAGGAAAAGAAAGTATCCTTCGATAATCTGGTAATATCCTTGGATAATTACTCAGTGATGCTGGACGGCAAGCCTGTGGAAATGCCGCCAAAGGAGATAGAACTGCTGTACTTTCTCGCTTCCCGTCCGGGAAAGGTATTTACCAGGGAGCAGCTGCTGGAGCAGGTGTGGGGCTTTGACTTTTTCGGAGATTCCCGAACGGTGGACGTTCACGTGAAGCGCATTCGGGAAAAGCTGGGCGAGCGGGACGAGTGGCAGCTCAAGACCGTATGGGGCGTGGGCTATAAGTTTGATGTCGCTAAGTAGACAAGATTTTTAACGGGAACATTGGCTATATGTTCAAAACGCTGTTTTCAAGAATGCTGGCTACATACCTTTCGGTGACGCTGGGGCTGCTGATTCTCCTTGGCTTTACCGTAGGCACCGTGTTTCAGAACCAGTACAAAACCGAAAAACGCGACGAACTCAAGCGCGAAGCTCAGGAGATAAGCGCAGCTGTGACGGAACGCTACATAGACAGCGCCAAGCGTGCCGTGGCTGAAAAGGAACTCCTGACAATCGCAAGAAAGTATGATGCCATGGTCATACTTCAGTTTGCGGACGAGAGCCTTGGACGATGCGTGTTCATCGACGAGGAATCTACTGCAAAATGGGCGGGCTGCGACGATATGGATATATCAAGCATCACCAGCGGCATACTTTACGGCGGCCAAAAGACCGAGATAAGAAAAATGCTGGGAGACAGGGTAGACATGCCCACCATGTCGCTTACGGGGCCTATAACGAATGAAAACGGCAGGGTGATAGCGGCTTTGGTGCTGCATACGGATACCAGCCGTATACAGGAGTCCACACGTCAGGTTACTATGGACGTAATATTGTATTCCTGCATAGGAGTGGTGCTGGCGATGCTTGCGGTATCGTATATCACGGGCAAAATGACAAAGCCTATCACCGAGATGAACAATATCGTGATGCGCTACTCCAAGGGAGAGTTCGACCTCCGCGTAAAAAGCGAGGGTACGGACGAGGTAGCCCAGCTCGGGAAAAGCTTCAATATAATGGCATCGGAGCTTAACACGCTGGAGGAGGCCAGAAGAAGCTTTGTGGCCAACGTTTCACACGAGCTGAGGTCGCCGCTCACCTCGATGAGGGGCTTCCTCGAGGCTATGCAGGACGGCACTATAGCGCAGGAGGATTACGCCAAGTATCTGGATATAGTCATAAACGAGAACCGGCGCATGACGTCAATGGTGAACGACCTGCTGGATCTGGCCAGAATAGAGTCCGGCCAGGTAGTGATAAAGAAAGAAGTATTTGACATAAACGAGCTGATAGTGAGGACCATGCTCACATTCGAGGCGAGGGTGGACGCCAAAAAGCTCAATGTGGAGCTGGATATGAAGCCGGAGAAGATAGCCGTCGAGGCGGACCCCGGCCAGATAGCCCAGGTGGTGCGGAATCTCATAGATAACGCCATAAAGTTTACGCCGGAGGGCGGCAGCCTGTGGCTTATCACCAAAGTAAAGAAAAAGACCGTGACGGTAACGGTCAAGGATTCCGGCAAGGGCATAGACGCCGACAGCATACCGCATCTGTTCGAGAGGTTCTACAAGGCGGAAAAGGCCCACACGCCCGGAGAAAGCGCCGGCACCGGACTCGGCCTTGCCATAGTAAAGCGAATAATAGATCAGCACGATCAGGATATAACCGTGGAGTCGGAGCCGGGAAAGGGAACGAGCTTTACCTTTACTCTCAACGCCGCGGAGCGAAGCGTCAAAGGCGCGGCACAGAAAAAAGCTTAAACACTTGGAGGCAGTATATGGAAGAATACAGTGAAATGAACGGACAGAACGATGAGCAGAACACCGGCGGCGAGTTCGGCGGCAGTTATTATCAGCACAATGCCATGCCAAGGGAAAAGAAGAGCGGGCAAAACAGCTGTGCGGGTTACATACTCGTAGGTATACTCTGCCTGCTGGTTGGCATAGCTGTGGGCAGCTGCACAACGACGCTGGCCATATCCGGCATAAAGGAGGCGGCGGAGAGCGTACTTCCCGGCGAGGATAAGGGCAGCGGGGACAACGATGACAGCGGCTTCAGCTTTGAGTGGCATTTTGGAGGGAAAAAGCCGGAAAACAATAGGCCCGCCAAGGATGAAGAATATGAGGAGCCTGAAAAGAAACAGTATACCGGACGCGAAATGCCGGTGCTGGACGGGCAGGTCCCCATCATTTCAGATACAGTAAATCCCGCTCCGGACATAGTGGAGCAGACCTTTGAGGGTGTGGTAGGGGTCAATTCATACGAAAAGGTAAAGGACAAGGACGAGCTTGAGGGCTACGGCAGCGGCTTCGTGATTTCCAGCGAAGGCTACATCGTGACAAATGCCCACGTTATAAAGGGTGCGAGCAAGGTAACCGTCACTTTACCGGACAACGACAAGCAGGAGATAGACGCCGAGGTGGTAGGCTACGATTCCACCATGGATATCGCTGTGCTCTATATCAGGAAGGACGGCCTGAAGCCACTGGCGCTTGGCAGTGCCGAAAATGTACGGGTGGGCGATTTCACTATCGCCATAGGAAATCCCTCCGGCAGTGAGCTTGCGGGCACGGCCACATTCGGCATAATCAGCGCAACATCGAGGAACGTAAACATTGACGGCCGCGAGAACGAATATCTGCAGACCGATGCAGCCATCAACCCCGGCAACAGCGGCGGCCCTTTGCTCAATATGAAGGGAGAGGTAATAGGTATAACTACTGCGAAGAACATATTTGCCGGCTATGATGAGTACGGCAACACCATAAGCGCCGAGGGCCTCGGTTTTGCCATACCGATCGATAAGGCTGTGGAGGTGGCGGAGGAGCTGATAACCAAAGGCCACGTTGTTCGTCCCGGTATGGGCATAAATGTGATCGAGATAACCGAGGAAAGTGCGGAAAAGTATGATCTGCACCGCGGTATACTGATCTACAGCGTAACCAAGAATGGCTCCGGGCACAAGGCGGGTCTCAGGGTGGACGACATAGTGACAGCCTACGACGGCATAAACGTTACTACCCAGGGCGACTTCGTGGATTACATTAAGGATAAGCGGGTAGGGGATACGGTAAGCTTAGAGATCATAAGGGGCGACGAGGAAATTACTATAGACGTCACCCTGGGAGACATTAACGAGATGGGCGACGAACTGGTCGGCAACAGGACTTCAAGCCTGTTTGACTAAATAAGCGTCAAATATGCTAATAAATCCGATAAAAACAGTTTACAAAAGGCGGATTTATCTGGTAAACTATTTGTTGGTGCTTTATGCGCGCTTTGGCGCAAAAATGCGCACGAATAAGTTATTCAATTATTTATATTACACCTTAGGGGGATTGAAATGAAGAACTATACCGCAGCAAACATCCGCAACATAGGAGTATTCGGCCACGGCGGCGAGGGCAAGACCACTCTTACCGAGGCCATGCTCTTCAATGCCGGGCTCCTCGAGCGTCTCGGCAAGGTTGAGAACGGAACCACCACTACCGACTACGATCCCGAGGAAGCAAAGCGCACTATATCCATCAACTGTGCTCTTGCTCCTTACGAGTGGAAGGACGTAAAGGTAAATATCATAGACGCTCCCGGTTTCTTCGATTTTTACGGTGAAGTTACTGCGGCAATGGCAATGGCTGACTCCGCTCTGATCGTCGTCGGCGCCGTATCCGGCCCCGTTGTAGGCACCGAGAAGGCCATGGATATGTGCAAGAAGTCCGGCAAGGCCCGCATGATCGTAGTAAATCAGATGGACCGCGAAAACGCCAACTTCGATAAGGTCATGAATGAGCTGAACGAAAAGTTCGGTCCCAGCGTAGTTCCGATTCAGCTGCCCATAATGGAAGGCGGCAAGCTGGTAGGCTATGTGGACACCGTTCATATGATTGCCAAAAAGTACGATGGCAAGGGCGAGAAGGATTGTGATATCCCCGCCAATCTGTCCGCACGCGCGCAGGAAGTCTATGAGGCCCTCACCGAGGCAGCCGCCGAGACTGATGAAGCCCTTATGGAGAAGTTCTTTGAGGAAGGGGAGCTCTCCCGCGAGGAGATAATCTCCGGCCTGAACAACGGTATTCTGGGCGGCGACATTACCCCTGTTTGCTGCTGCGCCGCACAGCCCAATATTGGCGTATGCACCCTGATGGACAATCTTGTCAAGTACATGCCTCCCGCCTCCATGGCTAAGGCTCCCAAAGCCGTCAATCCCAAGACCGGAGACGCAGTCGAAGTGAAGCAGGACGGCAAGTTTGCGGCTCAGGTCATCAAGACCGTTATTGACCAGTTCGGCAAGTATTCCATACTTAAAGTATACAGCGGCGTTCTCAGCGCAGATGTTGTTCCGTACAATACCCGTGAAGAAAAGTCCGAGAAGCCCTCTGCCCCTGGCATTATGCGCGGCAAGAAGGTCACTCCCGTCGATAAGCTCATCGCTGGCGATATAGGCGTACTGTCCAAGCTTCAGTATACCGCTACCGGCGACACCCTGTGCGACGCTTCCGCACCTGTGCAGTTTGAAGCCATCAAATTCCCTGAGCCCTGCATTAAGCTGGCCGTTTCCGCCAAGAAGCAGGGCGAAGAAGATAAGGTCTTTGCCGGCCTTAACAAGCTGCTCGAAGAAGATCCAACCATGGCCCTTGAGAAGAATGCCGAGACCGGCGACATGCTGCTCTGCGGTTTGGGCGAAGTGCATATTGATGTTCTCTGCGCAAAGCTGAAGAATAAGACCGGCGTAGAGGCTCAGATATCCGATCCCCGCATTCCTTACCGTGAGACTATCCGCGGAACCGCAGAGGCCGAAGGTAAGCATAAGAAGCAGACCGGCGGCAGCGGCCAGTTCGGCGTGGTCAACATGCGCTTTGAGCCCCTCACCAACGGCGAGGACTTCGAGTTTGTCAACGCCATCGTTGGCGGCGTAGTTCCTAAGGAATATATCCCCGCGGTCGAAAAGGGCACCCGAGAGGCCATGAAGCACGGCGTGCTTGCCGGCTATCCCATGATCGGAGTAAAGGCCACTCTGTTCTTCGGTAAGTATCACCCCGTGGATTCCAAGGAAGTTGCATTCAAGAGCGCCGCGCGCCTTGCTTACAAGGAAGCCTGCGCCAAAGCACAGCCTGCCCTGATAGAGCCCATCTATCAGTACAACATCACCGTTCCCAACGAGTATACCGGCGCCATCATGGGTGATCTGTCCAGCCGTCGCGGCCGTGTGCTCGGCATGAACCCCTGTGAGGAAGGTACCGAAGTAGTAGCAGAAGCTCCTCTCTCTGAGATGTTCAAGTATGCTACCGACCTGCGTTCCATGACTCAGGCCCGCGGCTCCTTTACCAGCCAGTTCGTACGCTACGAGGACGTCCCCGCTTTCGAGGCAAAGAAGATCATCGAGAACGCCCAGAAGGAAGAGGACGAGGAAGAATAATCTTCTTCGAACGCATCGGAGCAAACAACAAAGCCTGGCAATATGAAATGTCCCCCGTTTGTTAGAAAGTATTATATACTTTCTAACAAACGGGGCTTTTATATACTCAAAGGATACCTCAAAGGCTTCGTTGCATAACGCTATGCGACCGTTTTGTATAGAAAAGAATTATAGCAGGAAGTGTTGCATAATGCTTACTTATGAAATATATAATGCAGCTCTTTCATCTAATGCTTTTATATTGCCAAAATAAACGCTTTTTGGTACAATAATTGCAACTGAAAGCCGATGGCTTTTTCACAAATACAAGGAAAGATGCAAATAATGAGAATACTTATTGCAAATGATGACGGTATATACGCCGCGGGCATCAAGGCCATTGCAGCGGAGTTTTCAAAGAAGCATCAGGTGATGGTCGTCGCTCCGGATCATGAGCGCAGCGGCGCCAGCCATTCTATAAATCTTACGTCGCCACTCAGGATACATAAGACAGAACTTTCCGGCTTTGATAATATAGAGGCTTACAGGGTAAACGGCACACCGGTGGACTGCGTGATAATAGGCTGCAACGCGCTGAACTTCAAGCCGGATGCAATTATAACCGGAGTGAACCACGGGTATAACCTGGGCATGGATATACATTATTCGGGCACGGTATCTGCGGCAAAGGAAGGGGCGTTAATGGGCATACCTTCAATGGCAGTATCGATGTGCAACCTTACGTCTAAAGATTTTTCGGTGCCGGCAAGAGTGGCGGCAGAGCTGTTTGACGACTTTATCGCCAGCGGCAGCCTACTTTATAATGTAAATGTGCCCGACCTTGCCTACGGCGAGCTGAAAGGCATAAAGTTTACCGGTCTTTCAAAAAGGACATACTATTCACCATTTGAAAAACGGGTTGATCCCCGTGGATGCGAATACTACTGGTGGCCTATGCGGACGGAGTACGACGGAGATATGAAGGCTGACAACGACGAGCGCTGGACGGCCGAAGGCTTTGTTTCCGTTACGCCAATACTTACAGATTTTACGGATTACGCTGCGCTGAAGCGGCTGAATAAATAAGAAACAGACTAAGAAGGGGTCGGTATCAACATGGAAAACGTGGATTTGCTCGCACGGATAAACCAGCATTATAGTTCTTTCAGCAAGGGGCAGAAGCTGCTTGCCAACTACATAATAGACAATTACGACAGGGCGGCGTTCATTACTGCATCAAAGATGGGCCGCACTGTAGGAGTAAGCGAATCTACGGTTGTCCGCTTTGCATATGCTTTGGGTTATGACGGATATCCTGCGCTCCAGCGCTCCCTTCAGGAAATGATACGCAACCGTCTTACTACGGTCCAGCGTATACAACTCACATCGGATCTTTCTCAGGACGAGGTCCTTTCCACTGTATTGAAATCAGATATAAGCAATATCAGAGCTACTATAGAGTCGGTAAATACCGCTACCTTCAATACCGTCATAGACTACATGCTCAAGGCGCGCAAGATCTATGTTGTAGGTATAAAGAGCGCGGCGCCGTTAGCACAATTCCTGGGGTATTATCTCAACTTCATACTGGACGATGTATGCATCGTCAACAGTACCGTATATGAAACGATGCTGCGCATAAGCGACAAGGACATGTGCATAGGAATAAGCTTCCCCAGATACTCCTCTAAGGCGGTGGAAGCGCTGAGCTTCGCAAGGAGCAAGGGCGCATACGTGACGGCCATAACGGACAGCATGTTTTCCCCTATAGCCGAGCTTGCGGACAGCGTACTGGTAGCGCGCAGCGATATGGCTTCCTTTGCCGATTCTCTGGCTGCCCCCTTGAGCCTTATCAATGCCCTTATAGTGGGTGCGGGCCTTCGCAGGAAGGACGAGGTGTACGAGAGGCTGGATCAGCTGGAAGGCATATGGAAGAGCCACAAGGTGTATATAGCGTCCAATACAGACGATAGGGATAACGAATGAGCAGGGTAGCTGTAATAGGCGGCGGCCCGGCAGGAATAATGGCGGCAGCAGCGGCAGCGGGCTGCGGCCATGATTCAGTGCTGTTTGAAAAGAACGAAAAGCTGGGCAAGAAGCTGTTTCTTACGGGCAAGGGGCGCTGCAACATAACCAACAGCTGTGATACCGATGACTTTTTTGCCAATATACCGAGGAATCCCAAGTTCCTGTACAGTGCGCTGTACGGCTTTTCCAATACTGACATAGTGGAACTCATAAATGCAAACGGCGTGCCTACCAAGGCGGAAAGGGGCAAGCGCATCTTTCCTGCATCGGACAAGTCCAGCGACGTTATAAAGGCGCTTACGCGGCATTTGAACAACAGCGGAGCGGAGCTCAGGCTCAATACCGAGGTATTCGGCATACGAAAGGCCGGCAGCGGCTTTGAGCTTACGGTAAACGGCTGCAGGTCGGCTTTTGACGCGGTGATAATCTGTACCGGAGGCGCGAGCTACCCAACGACGGGCTCTACCGGCTCAGGCTATACCTTCGCCCAAAAGCTTGGCCACACCGTGACGGATATACGTCCGTCTCTCATACCGCTGGCTACGGTAGAAGAGTGGCCGGGGAAATTGGCTGGGATTTCGCTTAAAAATGTCACTCTGAGGGCGTACAACAAAAAGAACAGGCTGGTATATGAGGAACTGGGCGAGATGCTGTTCACCCACTTCGGCGTATCAGGCCCGCTGGTGCTCAGCGCCAGCAGCAGGATAGCCGACAGTCCGGAAGGTGTGCGGCTCACCATTGATATGAAACCCGGCCTTAACCATGATGAGCTGGACAGGCGCATTTTGCGGGACTTTGAAAAGTACCAGCGTAAACAGCTTATAAACGGGTTGAACGACCTGCTTCCGTCACGGCTCATACCGGTAGTTATAAGCATATCCGGTGTGCCTGCGGAAATTAACATCAGCTCTGTAACAAAGGCCATGAGGGAGTCTCTGGTGAAAACCATCAAGTGCATACCACTGACAGTAGATCACGCCTTGCCGGTAGAAGAGGCGATAATAACCAGGGGCGGCATAAGCGTAAAGGAGATAGATCCCTCTACCATGGAATCCAAGCTGGTTCCGGGACTGTTCTTTGCGGGAGAAATAATCGACGTAGATGGATACACCGGAGGCTTCAACCTGCAAATAGCTTACTCCACGGGTGTGCTTGCAGGCAGATCCGTAAGATAACGCGAGGTGAATGTATAATGATAAATATAGCCATAGACGGCCCTGCGGGTGCGGGCAAGAGCACGGTTGCCAGGGCGGTAGCCAAAAAGCTCGGCATACTCTACCTCGACACGGGCGCGATGTACCGGGCTATGGCGTTAAAAGCCATGCGAGAGGGTATAGACCCAAACGATAAGGAGCAGGTGCTGCCCCTTCTTGAATGTACCGAGATATATGCGAAAAATATCGGCGGAACTCAGCATACCTATCTGGACGGCGAGGACGTTTCCGGCCTTATAAGGACACCGGAAATATCCCGGGGCGCTTCCGACATAAGCGCCATACCGGACGTGCGCATCAAGCTGGCGCAGATACAGCGCAATATCGCCCATACCTCAGATGTAGTCATGGACGGGCGGGAGATAGGCTCTTATGTGATCCCCGAATGCGAGAACAAGTTCTATGTCACTGCCTCCGTAGACGAGCGCGCCCGCCGCAGGCTGCTGGAGCTCAAAGAAAAAGGCAGGGACAACGGCATGACCGTGGAGGACATGGCAAAGGATATAGCGGAGCGCGACTACAATGACAGCCACAGGGCCTTTGCGCCATTGCTCAGGCTGCCCGAGGCGATACTTATAGACACCACCGACCTTACGATAGGCGAAGCGGTTAACGCTGTGCTTAAAAACCTTAAAAACATTGGGGCGGAGGCGCATAAGTAATGCTTTATATACTTTTCAGATATCTGCTCTGGCCGCTTTTCATGATAATAATGCGGCCTCAGGTATATAACCTGAAGGGGCTCCGGGTAAAGGGAGGCGCAATATACGCATGCAATCACTTATCCATGCTGGATCCCGTGATGATAGCATTTCTTTCTCCGCGGATAGTCCACTTCATGGCTAAGAAGGAGCTTTTCAACGGCTTGGGTAAGGTGTTATTCAAAGGGCTTATGGTGTTCCCGGTGAACCGGCATACAGCTGATATAGCCTCTCTCAAGCGGGCTATGGAGGTGCTGAAAGAAGGCAAGGTCTTCGGCATATTCCCAGAAGGCAAGCGATCAGTTACGGGCGAACTGGACGAACTGGAAAAGGGCACCGCATTCCTGGCGCTTAAATCAGGCGCGCCTGTAATACCAATGTATATCGATCCCAAGTGCTATGACTCCATGCGGTTCCGAATGATCGTAGGGGAGCCTGTGAGCAGGGAAGGCCTTGAGAACCTCAGCCGCAATGAGATGTCGGACGAGTTCACGAACCGACTTACTGCTGCCTTTGAGGGGCTTAAAGCGCGGATGGAGGATATACAGTGAAAGTCATCGCGGCAAAGAACATAGGCTTCTGCTTCGGCGTGGAGCGGGCTATAGAGATAGCCCGTAAAGAGGTAGAGGACGGCGGTACCGTATACACCTACGGCGAGCTCATACATAACCTTACTGTCATAGATGAGCTTCGCGCCGAGGGGATAATACCCGCCGAGACGCTCGAAGATATACCTGCCGGCAGCAATGTCATAATACGATCCCATGGCGTAGCGCCGGAGGAGATAGACAAGTGCCGCAAGCTGGGGCTTGATGCTGTTGACGCCACATGCCCATTCGTAAAGCGCATACACAACATAGTTAAAAAACACTCTGATGAAGGATATTCAGTTGTAATATTCGGCGAGAGCAGGCACCCGGAGGTGAAAGGCATACAGGGCTGGGCAAAAGGCGCAGCCGTCGTGTCCGATCCTGAGCAGGCGCGGAAACTGCCGCATATGCAGAAGTGCTGCCTCGTGTCCCAGACCACCGCCTGCGAAGAATGCTTCCGCCAGGTGGAGGAAGCGATAAGGGAAAGATGCGATGAGCTGGCATCGTTCGATACTATTTGCGAGACCACGCGTTTAAGACAGAACGAGGCGGCGGAACTGAGCAGGAAATGCACCCACATGTTCGTGATTGGCGGACATCACAGTTCAAATACACAAAAACTGTGTGCGATATGTAAAAAGTATTGCAAAACCGTTGAATCTCTGGCAAAAGTAGGCGAAATAACCCTTGAAAATATTGATATCAATGATATAATAGGGGTTGTTGGAGGCGCATCGACGCCGAAATGGATTATATTGGAGGTTATTGAAAGAATGAGCGAACTGGAAAAGACGATGGCTGCAAGCCCCGAAGAAGAAAAAGTAGAGGCGGTAGCAGCAGCTGCCGTCCAGGAACCCGTTGCCGAAACCGCTGAAGCTGCCGAGCCCAGCTTTGAGGAAGTGTTCGAAAAGACACTCGTACGCATCAGGAACGGACAGATCATCAAGGGCTCCGTCGTACAGATAGTGGACGGCGAAGTATGCGTAAACATTGGTTATAAGTCCGACGGGTTTATTCCACGCAACGAGTTCTCTTCTGATACTGAAGTCAACCCTGAAGATGTTGTCAAGGTTGGCGACGAGATCGAAGTTGAGGTCATTAAGGTAAACGATGGCGAGGGCAACGTGCTCCTCTCCCGTAAGAACGTTGAGAGCAAGAAGCTTTGGGACAACCTTATGCAGGACGAAGAGAACCTGCAGGATAAGACTTTTGACGCCGTGGGCAAGGAAGTCGTAAAGGGCGGTCTGATCGCCACCATCAATGGTATCCGTGCTTTTATTCCCGCATCTCAGCTGTCTACCAAGTATGTTGAGAATATCGGCGAGTTCGTAGGCAAGGATCTGAAGGTCAAGATCATTGAGGTCGATAAGTCCCGCAAGCGCATCGTAGCATCCCATAAGGCGGTTATGAAGGAAGAAGCCGAAGCTGCTAAGAAGGAGCTTTGGAACAAGCTGGAAGTCGGTTCCAAGGTAAAGGGCGTTGTGCGCCGCCTGACCGATTTCGGCGCGTTTGTTGATATCGGCGGTATTGATGGTCTGGTGCATGTTACTGACGTAGCATGGGGCCGCGTAAAGCATCCTTCCGATGTACTTTCCATAGGTCAGGAAATCGAAGTCCTTATCCGCGATGTAGACGTCGAGAAACAGCGCGTATCCCTCGGTTATAAGCAGCTCCAGCCCAAGCCTTGGACTATGGCTGCCGAGAAGTACCCCGTAGGCTCCATCGTAGAGGGCAAGGTAGTGCGCATAGTTCCCTTCGGCGCATTTGTGGCTCTTGAGCCCACTATCGACGGCCTGATTCACATCTCTCAGGTGGGCGTAAAGCGCATCGAGAAGGTCGAAGACGAGATCAATGTTGGCGATGTAGTACGCTGTAAGGTTCTCGATGTAAATCCTGAGGCAAAGCGTATAAGCCTGAGCCGCCGCGATGTTATCCTTGAGGAGAACCCTGAGGTAGCAGAGCAGCTGGCAGCTGAAAAGGCTGAGCGTGAACGCGTAGCCGCAGAGCGTGCGGCCTGCCCATGATCCGGGCCATGTTCCTGGAATATCCCAATCCCTACACGCTG
>OLPA01001611.1_pt1 | contig 18337 bp, 18 predicted proteins | sample 1672811 | NCBI WGS metagenome assembly OLPA01 (sample SAMEA3136726, study PRJEB25190) | human gut metagenome | biome: human gut; feature: human-associated habitat; material: faeces | place: Austria | collected 2013
CAAATACACAGCCGACGCGGACGAAAAGAACGCTTTTGACATTGAAGCGTTCCTGTCCACCCGGCTGAAACTCAAGCCCAATGAGGTCTGCGACGTGTACGAAGTAGATACTCAGGGCGCTTAAATCTGTTCCGCTATGAAAGGAGTGGTCTTATCTATTCGCCGCAACTGCCCTTTTGGGGCCATTGGCGTACAAAGCGGACAATCACCAAAAAATAATGAAAAAAGGAGGACAGCCGGAATCAGGCCCCGGAAACCGGGTGCCGATTGTTCCGGCTTTTGTATGCCTATGAATGACTAAATCAAACTTTTCAAATGATTCCGGCTAACTATAATTTATGGCATTTTTCAATCAGGCTATCACCGTTCTTCAGACCCTCGTTATCGCTCTGGGCGCTGGTCTCGGCATCTGGGGTGTCATCAACCTGCTGGAAGGTTACGGCAACGACAACCCCGGTGCGAATGCTCATGTGTCGTAAAGAAACACAGAAAAATTTGATAGACAGTCCTACTATATCCGTAAAAAAATGTTTACAAATGGAGCGCACAGAGTTATACTTGTCATCATAGGTTGCCTTGGGTTTCCGCTCTTTGGTATACCCCTTGACGCTGATCACTTCCGGTTCGATCACTTCCGCAGGCTTTTCATCACCGACGGGTGTACCGAACAGATTCAGCTGTCCGTCCAGCTGGTCATGGCGTATTTCACTGGTTGAGCCAAAGACCTTGTTCTTAAGATACGCAAGCTGAGACTGGAGATTCGCGATCAGAAGGTCTTTTTCACTGTCCTTCGCATTGCGTTCTTCCAGCATCTTCTGCAATGAACTTATGAGTTCGTTCTGAGTGCTGATTGTTTTATTCAGTTGTGAGATTGTATCCTTAAGCTCTAAGAGCTGGATATCTTTTACTCCTGAAGGCATGGTCTTCTGCTCCGTTTTTTGATACTTCTATTGTACCATAAACAGGTGCAAAAGCCTAGAAAAATCAAGCGTTTCAGGCACTTTTTATTGCCTTTGGCTGCTCGATCTCAAGACCGGACATGAGCCAGTCAAACTGCCTCCATGTAATGGTTTTCACCTCGTCACGGTTACGTGGCCACCGGTATTTTCCGGTGTTATGATCGAGGCGTTTATATAAAAGCACAAAACCGTCATTCTCATGAAGGAGTGCCTTTATCCTGTCATTGCGTCTGCCGCAGAAAAGGTAGAGCGCGGTGGTATGCTCCGGTTCAAAGTGAAGCTGGTCTCTGATGATGGCGCACAGACCATCGATTGATTTTCTCATATCGGTGTAGCCACAAATGATATAAATATCTGTTGCAGCTGTAATGTCGCCTAGCATGATGCACCTCCCACAGACCGGATGATCTGTGCTAAAAGTGCCGGATCTATATCATTTGAAATCCTGATCAGGGCGGAGCCGAGTTTGATCTCAGCAGTTGCTTCCATACAGTTTGTATCCGTATGATCCGGAAGCACGCTTAAAAGCTGTGGTGTCTCTTCGTGCAGAACAGGCTGGTCAACGATTTCAAGTTTGACAACATCCTGTTGTTCCGAAGGCTTATAGCCTCCCCGGCCTGTTGCCGGCGGAATATCATAGCAGGATTTTTTGCGAAGCCGCTTGACCCAGTTGTAGAATGTACCGGGTTTGATCCCGTGCTCGTTGCACCACTGAAAATCGCTTAGTCCGCTGCTGCGACATTCCATGATGAGCCGGTATTGCTCATCGGCAGTTCGTCTTTCTGTCTGCATAAATGTAACCTCCATAATTGTAGTAAAATGCTTGCTTACTGCTAGATCCTAGCGCCGGATCATAGAGTAAAATGCTGGCATATGTGATTACTACTATTATGGCAAATATATGACCAAGCGAACAGATACCCTTATATTAGGCGCTTACCTTTAAGGAGAGGTTATAATGAACAAAGTAAATATAAAAGATAGTCAAAATTTTATTACTTCAAAATATCACATAGAAAAAATAATGAATTGCATAAGTTTAGATGAAAAAGATAACATCTTTGAAATAGGTGCAGGGAAAGGTCATTTTACTGCTGAATTGGTAAAGAGATGTAATTTTGTTACGGCGATAGAAATTGATTCTATAACTGTTGCCAAGGCCACTCCATGTATAGCGCCAGTTATTATCCTTGCTCAGCGTTACCGTGTCATAGACCTTGCCATCCCGGAGAAGCTGGACAATGATTTCTTTTGGACGCTGGTTTTCGTGTCTGTCATCATTCCACGCCTTTATTACCTTGCGGGTAATAGTAGTCGGCGTGTCCGGAATTTCGGTAGAATCATGCTTTGGGCTTACAGATACGTCATAGATCCACTCATTTTTCACGGTGTCCTGCGTAGGCAGCATGACCATGAACGGTGTTGCATCATAGTAACAATCGCCCTGTATGTGCCGCTTGCCAAGAACCAGATACAGCCCTTGCGCAAGTTTCTGACCACCAGTCGGGAAAGTAAGATAACCGTCTTGGCCGGTTTTACCGCTATCTGTCGGCGTAATATTATCCCGCAGGACATAGCCCTCCAGTGTGGACGCCAGCGTTTTCCAAGCCGCATCATTTTTACCCCGGATGTCCACATTGAACTGCTTAAAATTGTTTATCGTAGTCAGTTTACCGTATTCGTCTACGGTGGCTACTTGATAAATACTGAACTCGGCACCGACGAGGGGCATTTTGCCATCCTGATAGGAAATGGTCAGACTGACTGCCTGATCTTTGTCAATGCTCCCGGCGGCATAAGCCGTGACAGGCAGCATCAAAGCAACAAGCAGGAATAGAATCAGCCGTTTACAGAGTTTCATGTTCGTCACCTCCATGAGAGGGTCTATTACGCTTCGGCAGAAGCAGGATAATCAGTAATACCAACAATAGGGGCAGCGCCGCAAAAGGGGCCACCAGCAGCGGCTCAATCTGCAAGGCATCCGCCGTCACGCGAATTGTTCGGGATTCTTCAATATTCTCAACCCGGTGTCCACGCATCAGCAGCCGATGGGTGTTGACACCGTAAGGAGTGCAGGTGACCAGAGTACACAGATCCTCGCCCTCCACGATTTGCAGATCAGAAACCTGAGAGGGTTCCACTATGGTGATCTTATCCACCTCGTATGTCAGAACCTCGTCCAACACTCGAAGCAGGAAAATGTCTCCCTCCCGGATTTTGTCCAGATCGGTAAACAGCTTTGCGCTGGGCAGACCCCGGTGGCCAGAGAGAACACAATGACTGCTTTCACCGCCCACAGGCAAGCTGGACCATTCCAAATGCCCCACGGCGACCTGCAAAATGGAATCACTTGTGCCGTGATAAATCGGCAAGCTCACGCTGATCTCAGGGATCTCAATATAGCCCATAACGCCAATGCCGGAGACATCCAGCAATTGCTCGTATTCGTTCTTTTGACTGTCAGACAGGGAAAAACCGGTATTCCGGCTAAGCAGGGATTGGTTATATTCCCAGGCCGCAGACCAAATCTCAGCATATTGCTCCTCATCCATGCCAGCCACATCCTCTGCATAGGTCGTAATGGCCCGGCTTGAATGGAAGGAGTTCCAGTAGTCGCTGACAGATGGATACAGCAGTAAGGACAAGCCCGCAATCAGCATCAGGAATAGTAAAATTGTTGTCAGATTATTCATTTTTTGTTTCATTGCGGGGTTCTCCTTGCCGCTGTGGGCTGGGGAGGGATGGCCCTCCCCAGCATGACACAGTAGACTTTGATGGTTTTAATGCACTCAGCGAGAGCTCATGCGCTTTCTGGTCACCAGCAGCACAACAGCAGCCAGAATCAGGACGGAGCCCAGAACATAGAAGATCGTAGTACCCATGCCGCCAGTCTCAGGCAGTTCTGCACCGGAGCTGTTCTCGACGTTTCCGGTCACGGTCAGGGAACTCAGATCGGCAGTTGTGGCGTTTGCGCCGTTAACAGTCACCGGAACAGGGCCCTTCAGCAGATTGTAGCCTGCGGGAGCCTTGATTTCTTCCAGATAGTATGTACCATCCTTCAGGCCATCGAAGGAGGCAGCACCCTTGTCATTGGTGATCTTCACAGTGGCCTGTGCCTTGTCAGTGGTCCACTCCACCTTCTTGTCAGTTTCGTTCCACTTATAATAAGATTTTGTGGTGGTGTTCGAACCATCCGTCTTTACTTCCTTGTACAGCACGAACTCAGCATCGGCCAGCTTTTCGGTATCGCTACCCTTCACATACTTGTTGATGACGACCTTTGCGGAGTAGACAGTTTCCTTATCCTCCGGCGTTGTAGTGGTTTTGCTTGTATCGGTGGGGTCGTTGCTGTAGGTCAGGGTCGCTGCGTTGTTTTCAATCTTGGCAACAGCCTTTTCGTTGACCACCGCAGTATAGGTGACTTTGATCTCAGCACCTATGGTATAGCTTTGCACCGGAATGGAAACGGTGAACTTGTTGGCATTGCCGTCCTTATCATAGGTAATGGTACAAGCGGAGGTCACATCAGTGTCGCCAACGGTGACCTTGACGTTCTTTTGGAAGGTCAGGCCCTCGCTCATGGTATCGGTGATCAGGTAGGTGTAGGTGGTGAAGCCGGTGTAGTCAGGCACCTTGCCGGTGATGGTGTAGGTGACGATCTCACCAACGTCTACACTCTCCTTGTTGTCCACCTTATCAAAGGGAATGTCGTTCTTGTCATGGATGGTGACAGTGGGATCGGTGGTGGTCAGGTTACACAGGGCACCGGTGGAGCTGGTGACGAAGTAGTAGCCCAAATCCAGATCGGCGGCCTTGACGGTAGTGCCGTCAGCAGTCAGGGCAGTCCCAGTCTTGCCGGACACAGCCGCTTTCAGGGCATTGGCAAAAGCAGGCGCGCTGAAAGCGTCGGTCGTGGACACAACGAATGTGGTATTGTCACCCGCAACACCGGTCAGAGTCAGACCGTTATCCGTGGTTTCGGCATAGCCCTTGACCGTGCTGTACCACTCGCTGGTAGTCTCGATCGTATAGGAATAGTTGGTTTTGGCGCTGTTGTAGGTCACATCAAAAATCTTGTACGCCGTATAGGTCTGATTGGCTACAGGATTGTCAACAGTGATGGTGCCTTTTTCCTCCGCCGCAAAAGCGGTGGTTGCCATAGCAAATACCATGACCATCACCAGGAGGAGGCTGGCAAGTTTTTTCACAGTTTTCATTGCTTCGTTTCCTTTCATTTTGTTTGTTGAAATTATGGTATTGCGTCGTTGCTTGCGCATCAGGAGGATGTTTCTTTCCCCTTTCTGCGTTTATATTGGATATACAACAGGTACATGGTTGCCGCCATCAGCAGTGCTCCGCCTGCGGTATACAATGTAGTGCCGGTACCTCCGGTAGCCGGAAGCTCATAATAGGTATTGTTGACCACGATCCCTTTCCACTCTGTGGAGATACCATTGTTGGTCGCTTCAACGGTCAGCTTATCGTAGGCTACGGTGATGGCATACGTTGTGCCGTCGGAGGAATAGCCCGGCGGGATGCCCGTCTCGGTCAGCGTATAGATATGACCGGAGGGAATATTGCGGAATGTGACTATACCGTTTTCGTCCGAGAACGCCACCATGGAAGTCAAAGTTAACGGCGTGATATCTCCATGGCACTTGCGGCAATGCGCATCATGGTTAAGGGTGAATTCCGCCCCGGCCAGGGCATTGCCCCGGTTATCCTGCTTGATAAAGGTCAGCTCTGCCAGATAACCGTGAACAGATGGGACGGGGAATTCGATAGTCTTCGGGTCTGAGATGGAGATCACGTTATTCACCGTTTTCACCACCCGGTATTGGAGGGTCGTTTTGCCGTTGGTGTTGTAGACCTTGTTCTCCACAAAGGCGGCATCCTCATTTTTCAGCCGCACCCGGTATTTCAGGGTATAGGTATAGGTGGTGCTATTTCCCTCCTCGTGCTTGGTATAGCCGGATGTCTTCAGGTCCCAGCTGATGGTGCTGTCTGTGCCGTAGGCGGCGGTATTCTCAGCGTTCTCGGCATGGGTGCCGGAGAGGCTTGCAGCTTGCAGCGCATCATCCTTACTGTACAGACCGATAAACTCCACCTCATCCGGCGTAGTTGCAGGAATAGGATCCTTTGCCACCCAGTCGGCATCGCTGGCGGTCTCGATACTCTCTTTAATGGTGGTGAAGATCTGGGCGTAGGCGCCCTTCAGACCCTCCGTGTTGGTGCTGTCGTAATAATACCCGGAGCCGATGCTGTTTTTTAGCCAGTTCTCAAAATAGCCTGTTCCGGTACCGCCAATGTCATAGGTTTCGCTGGTACGGTCCATTGTGGAGAATGTGTTGTTTGCGCTCTGGGTAATATACGCTTCAAGACTTTGCCCGCTTACGTTTACGCCGATCGAGAAAATGGTAATGCCGCTGTTTTTCATGTAGGTTGCCATTTCCCGTGCTTTTACTGCGCCGCGATCGGAATAGTTCGTACCATAGGTGAAGGGTTTTTGGGGGTAGATGTCATCCCGGATATAGTTGTGCGTATCATCGGAAACCCTATGGATGGGCACATGGCCGGTATAACCACTCTTGATATAGGTGGTGGGGAAGCCGTCGCTGAGGAATATTACATATTTGTTTTTATTGGTTGCACCAGCAAGCATATCCCTTGCCACAGCCAGACCGGCTTCCATGTTTGTGAACTTGTTCGGATTATTCCAATTCCCGTAACCATCCTGATTAATGATGTTACCGGTAACTGTTCTCATGGTATTTTTCAACACTTTAGCCTGTTCCGTACTGGTGCAGGGCTGCAAGTCAAATATCTTATGACCATCGGTATTGAAGGCCACATAGCCTACCTTGCTGATATCCATGGAGTTATTGGCGGCGAACTTGTCCAGAAATTCATCCGCCGCCGACATAGCTGCTTCGTAGCGGGTACCGTCGCCGAAATCAGACTTCATGGTATTGGAAATATCCATAACGATGACCACTGCCATGTCCGGCTCCTTGATGACTTCATCAATAACCTGCGGGGTCTGGACCGTCAGGGTGATGTCAAAGACGTTTTCAATGTCCGTCCCGGCAATGGTTTTGCTGACATAGACACCGTCATCTTCGTTGGCATCTTCCCCACCGAAATCATCGATCTGCTGTTTGGAGGGCGACTCGTCCAGCATCATGGTCGCAGCCGCCGGGCTGGGCGTCAATCCGGGCCAGTCATAGGTAGTGGGCCGGGCGGTACAACCGCTGTATTCCTGGAACCAGCCGCTGTCTCGCAGAGCGATCCAGTTGCTGCCCACGCAGGCCTCGGCAATGCTGTTCAAATCCTCATCCGCATCCGGCTCCAGCAGACTCCGCACTCGGTCGTACAGATCCAGATAAGCATCCTTTGACAAGCGTTTTATCCGGAAGGCTTCGCCCACTCGGGTCAGCAGATCCTCTGCCTCCAGCCGATCATCTTCTGTCAGCTCGTCCAGAACTTCCAGTGCTTCGACCTCCCGGCGGAAGGCATCTTCAATGGCTTGAAGTTGTTCCGGAGTCAGGACTTCCAAGCAAAGCGCATCGTGCGTATGTTCTAGCAACTCACAAATCAGGTTGCCTTCCTCATCTATGCACAAGTCATCATGGGTGTGCTCAGTCAGACCGCAGTGGTAGTAAACCTCCTGCGTACAGGCTTCGCCATGGGTGTGTTCCTCCAAGCCACAAGTCAGGTTGCCATTTTCATTCAGGCAAAATTCACTATGGAAGTGTTCTGTTTTATCACAGAAATACACTATTTCCTCTGTCGATCCTGCGCTTTCGGTCGGTTCTGTTTCCGGATGCTGGCACTCCAAACTATGGGTATGCTCATCCATGCCGCAGGTCAGTTCCCATGTACCATAGCATCGCTGGCCGTGATGATGTCCCGAAGTTTCTTCAAGCGCACAGATCAGGCTGCCGCTTTCGTCATAACAATCCCCGCTATGAAAATGTGCACCCTCTCCCTCCGGAATCGTACAAGTGAGGGTTTCAGTATCTACGGGCACTTCTTCTGCGGTAAAGCAGATATCACTATGCTGATGCTGCAAGACCTGAATCTTTCCGCAAATTAATATCTTTTCCGGTTCGCCAGAGCTGGATTCTACTGTTTCCCAGCAGGAATCAGTGTGACGGTGCAGAATAACTTCTTCTTTGTCGCAGATCAGGACGTCGATTTGCTCATAGCAATCTTCTGAATGGATATGGTCGCTGTCGAACCCGCAGGACAATTCTCTGGACACCTGATAGCATTCGCCACTATGCTGGTGGCCTTCGCCTTCTTCCACACCACACACAATTTTGCCATCCTCATTCAGACATTCCGCCGTGTGCTGATGTCCTTCAGATTCTTCGAGATCACAAATGCGGATGGTACTTTCTGTCCAACAGTCGTCTGTGTGCTCATGCAACTCACAAATCAGCTCACCACGCTCCTGAGCATAGCAGGAATCCTCATGCCGGTGCTCTGTTACTTCCGTTAAAGGACACCACAGATCCCCGTTTTCATCATAGCAGGCGGAGTCATGCTGGTGCACGACAAAATCGGCATAGCCGCACACGATATTTCTTTCCGCATCATAGCAACTTTCATCATGCCGGTGAATTTCCAGAGTGTCTGCCGTGCAGGATGGGGATGTATTGCTGACAGAAACTATTTGGATATAGCAGGAATCAGAATGGGTGTGTTCTGGAATCTGACACCCCTTTTCCATGGTAATGGCCGGTAGAATCAGTGCATAGGCCGTGCAGAATACAACAATGGAGCTGAGCACCATCATTACCTTATGCCAGCGCTTCTGAAATAAACGCTTTCGTATGTATCGCTCCCCATCCGATAGAATGGTCTTTTTCATATCCCATCACTTCCTATTCTATCGATCCGAATTGTGTCAAAGGCCAAACACGGAACACAATTTTGCCGACAATCTGTTCTTCTGAAATGCAGCCGATCTCCGAATGTCGGGAATCTACCGATGTTGATCGGTGATCCCCCATACAGAAATATCGGTTATCCGGCACCTGATAAGGCAGATCGATATTGGTATCGCCAAAGGATTTTTCAGTCAGGTAGGGCTCATCCAGATATTTGCCATCAACATAAACATTACCTTCCTCGTCAATGTCCACAGTCTGACCCGGAAGTGCAACATTTCATGGCAGCGTGCCGTATCCGAGTTCATTCAGGAGTAGTATAATCGTAGTAATTCGACTTTCCATATGGCCGAAAATGCGGAGTTTTGCTTGGTTTTACAAAGAAATTTTGCTTCTCTCTTGATTTTTCTATCATATGATTATTATTTTTTACAAAGAAAACTCTTACAGATATGGTTTAATATTTTACATTAAGAAAAAAACCAGCATCTGGAAAGCGCCTGTTCTTGACTTAATATTATCTGATTTGGCCAATGTGCGTGTTTTTGCAGAAAGCCCCCTTGACAAATCTCGTCTCAAAAAAGGATACTCGAAACCTACGCAAAACAGAACGGCTTTACCAATCTGCGCTGGTACACCGACGACGGTTATTCCGGCGCGAACTTCCAGCGGCCCGGATTTCAAGCCATGCTTGCGGACATTGAAGCCGGGAAAGTGGGTACGGTCATCGTCAAGGACATGAGCCGGTTAGGGCGAAACTACTTGCAGGTAGGGTTTTACACGGAAATGCTGTTCCCTCAAAAGGGTGTGCGTTTTATCGCTGTCAACGATAATGTGGACAGTGCCAGCGAGGGCATGGACAACGATTTTACCCCGCTGCGAAATCTGTTCAATGAATGGCTGGTGAGAGATACGAGCAAGAAAATCAAGGCAGTGAAAAAGTCAAAAGGCATGAGCGGCAAGCCTGTTACCAGCAAGCCGGTTTACGGCTATGTGATGGACGAGGACGAGAATTTTATTATAGACGAGGAAGCCGCCCCGGTGGTGCAGCAGATTTACCAGCTTTGCCTTGCCGGGAACGGCCCGACCAAGATTGCCCGTATGCTGACGGAGCAGCAAATCCCCACGCCGGGGACGCTGGAATATCAGCGGACAGGCAGCACCCGCCGTTATCACCCAGGCTATGAGTGCAAATGGGCGACCAACACCGTCGTTCATATCCTCGAAAACCGAGAGTACACCGGATGTCTGGTGAACTTCAAAACGGAAAAGCCTTCTTATAAGGTCAAGCACAGCATAGAGAACCCCGTCGAGAAGCAGGCCATTTTCGAGAACCACCATGAGCCGATCATCGACAAGGAAACATGGGAACGGGTGCAGGAGTTACGCAAACAGCGCAAACGCCCGAACCGCTACGATGAAGTGGGGCTGTTCTCCGGGATTTTGTTCTGCGCCGACTGCGGCCATGTGCTGTATCAGCAGCGGTATCAGAACAAAGACCGCAAACAGGACTGCTACATCTGCGGCAGCTACAAGAAGCGCACCCGCAACTGTACGGCGCACTTTATCCGCACCGATCTGTTGACCGCTGGTGTCCTGGCAAATCTCCGGCAAGTGACCGAATACGCAGCCAAGCATGAGAGCCGGTTTGTGAAACTACTTGTCCAGCAGAACGAGATCGGCGGCAAGCGAAAGACCGCCGCAGCCATCAAGCAGCTTGAACAGGCGCAGGAACGCATTTCTGAAATCAGCCGCATTATCAAGCGGCTGTATGAGGACAATGTAAACGGCAAAATCAGCGATGAGCGTTTCATGGAACTGTCGGCTGACTACGAAGCCGAGCAAGCGGAGCTGAAAAAGAGAGCCGCCGCCCTGCAAGCCGAACTGGACAAGTCACAGGCAGCTACCGTCAACGCCGAGAAATTTATGGGCATTGTCCGCAAGCACCTTGCCTTTGAAGAACTGACCCCCACTCTCTTGCGGGAAATGATCGAGAAAATTGTGGTGCATGAGTGCAGCTATGATGAGAACGGCACCCGCAGGCAGGACATTGAGATTTATTACAGCTTTGTCGGCAAGATTGACTTGCCCGAATAACCGCCCGACCTATCCGACACAATGGCCAAGTGTCGGATAGGAACGGCAAAATTTTTTGCACTTCTATTGCTTCTTTATCACACATAAGCAAAAAGTCAAGGCATTAAGCAGGTTATGGCTAATTAGATGTAAATAAAAGCGGAAAGGAAAAGCACAATCCAGACGGAACCGGCGAGCCGTCAAGAAATATTGCGAGTTAGCAAGAAAACTGCTATAATGGGAAGCACGAACCCCAGCACTGGGAGAAAGGCAGGACGATAAATGCACATAAGCTATCAACCGCTTTGGAATACATTGAAAGAGCGGAACATGAGAAAAGAGGACTTGCGGCTTGCCGCAGGACTCACCACAAACCAGATTGCCAATATGGGAAAGGGATTGCATATCAGCATGGAAACCCTGCTTCGTATCTGCGGGGCGTTGGATTGTGATATTTCAGATGTGATTGAACTGGAACGAGAAAAATCTTCTTCTGGTGAAGCAGAAGATAGAATCAAAAAGTCGAAAATTCCTTGCTGAAGAATAGCAATATTCCAACATTGAAAATATAACAAAGTTAGGACGTGGAGGATAAATGTACAAAGTATTTTCATTTACAAACACCGATGAAGCTGCTCCTTATATGGATAAAAAGATTCTTCGGTATATTGATGAACAGATTACGGACAGTTTTGAGTGTTTTAAGGACTGCGATATCCTTGCATTTGACTGGTACGATGTTCAGAGTGAAAAAAAAGAGGATTTTAAGATGCTCTTATATCTGGACGGAAAGGATTTGCTGGTATTTTGTGAAACCTCTGAGGCAGAAGAAAAAGCAAATATGATTCTGCATACGATGACAGGGGAAGAAGGAGCAACAAATGAGCGGCTTTTCTACCATTTTTTTTCGTTACTGCTGAAAGGAGACATGGATTTTTTGAATAATCTTGAGGAAGAAATCAGCAATAATGAAGACAAGGTGCTGTCCGGCGACAAGGCATCCTATTTGAAATACATTACTGCATGGAGGCAGGAACTGTTGCGCCTGAAACGCTACTATGAGCAGCTTAATTTCATTTTTGATGAAATGACCGTGAATGACAACCAACTATTTAGCGAAGACGGAGTCCGCAGATTGATGACTTTGAGGAATAGAACGGACCGTTACCTGAGTGCCGTTAAGAATTTGCAGGAAATGGTGTCCCAGCTCCGGGAAGCATATCAATCCCAGCTGGCGATTGAGCAGAATGATCTGATGAAAATTTTTACAGTGGTGACAGTAATATTTCTCCCGCTTTCGCTTCTGGCAGGGTGGTACGGGATGAATTTTTCACATATACCGGAACTCAAATGGAAATATGGATATCCATTGGTAATTCTGGTGAGCATTGTGACAGTCGCAGCGTTAATTTGGAAATTCAAAAAGAAAAAATGGTTATGATTCGCTTTTTAAGAGGACACAAAAAGTTCACAAAAAAATTAGCACTCACCATTGACAAATGCTAACAAGCGCGCTATAACACAGATAGAACAAAGGAAAGGGAAACGGAACAGATGAGAGGTTCCGATTTCTTCCCAAGTATTCTTGGTTCTGATTGACAATTCGGTTTTAACATTAAAAAAGGAGCGATGACTTATGATGTTACCTAGTGTTTTTGGTGAAAACTTATTTGATGATGTTTTTGATGATTTTTGGGGGTTCCCGTCATTTGATGATAAAGCAGAGCGGAAGTTATACGGGCACCATGCAGCAAAAATGATGAAGACGGATGTGCAGGAGCACGATGACCATTATGAGGTGGATATTGACCTGCCTGGTTTCAAGAAGGATGAGATTACTCTGGAACTGAAGGACGGCTATCTGGTAATCAGCGCCGCAAAGGGCCTTGACAAGGATGAGAAGGAAAAAGAAACAGGCAAATTTGTACGTCAGGAACGTTATGCAGGCAGTATGAGCCGTTCTTTCTACATCGGCGAGAATGTGAAAGAGGACGATATCCATGCAAAATATGAAAGCGGGGTATTGAAGATTAACATTCCAAAAGAAGAAGCGAAAGAACCGGAAGCTGAAAAAAAGAAATACATTGCCATCGAGGGATAACGGCACCTCTTAACATAGAATAAAAGGATATTGCCCGGAGCGGGAAGCTGTGAAGTTGCCCGTTCTGGGCTTTTCTATATCATTTAAACAAAAAACAATTCAGCCAGCCGGAACCGGCTGGCTGTCCTACTGTTCATTATGCTCCAACACCGCTTTTATCATAGCAACGGCAAGCTCCTGTTTGCTGGGCGACACGTCTTTCCAGAGTGCTTCCAGCTCCTTGATTTTGCTGATTTCGTTTTCTTCCAATTCATCTTGAAGCAGATAATCAGGGGAAATCCGCAGGGAGTTACAAATATCTATGAATACCGGCAGACTGGGCATTTTCACACCGCCCTCAATCTGGCGAAGATACGTTGCGTTGATATTGCATAATTCCGAGAGCTTGTCTGCGGTAAAGCCCCGGTCTTTTCGTACCTCATTGATACGCTTTCCTAATCCTTTTCTCTCCATTGCCACCACCCGTTTGTTAGCTGTCAGTTATTATTTTGTACACCATAAGCCTATAATATGATTGTCATTTATCATAGATTCTGTTAGACTATGTTATATTAGCTAATAGCTAAACGGAGGGCATGAGATGAAAAGAATGTGGGAAAAAGTAAAGGAAACATGGCGGGAATTTTGGTTCGTTTATGAGGACGAGGAAGATTCCACACAACACCTAAGCCGGTCAGATAAGCAAAGTATCTGGTGCGGCTCATTTCTTATGTGTGCGTTCACGGCGGTTCTATGTATGGCTGGAATTGCAATCGGGAATATCCGTAACAACCGCCAGTATGAGCAGGACGTGGAAGAAACACTAAATATGATAGCAACCTACTTTGCCACCGCCACCGAGGACGAGTATGACGAGATAGCCCAGACTATCCGCCATGATTTGGTATTCAGTGAATACGGCAGGGATATGGAGAATTTGATACAGTACATTCCGAACACGTCCGAGAGCTGCCCCACCTGCCAGGAAAGCTATCCGGCACAGGCATTTCTTGTTTGTGTCAATACAGGAGAAACCTATTCCCTTGACGTGTATCACACAGACGAAAGCCCGGATGATGAATACGGCGGTATGCGCCTGTCCTTTGGTTATGATGAAATCAGCGAAGCGAGTATTCATGTAACATCATATCCGGGAGAACAAGACGGCTATGCAGAGATTTTCCGGGGGCGGCGGATTGTCAGCGCCCACAAGATGAAGTCTGTTTTTTGTGACGATTGTATCAGGGAGATTCTAAACACGATTGACGGGCAGCTATTGGAGGAAGTTGTTCTTTTTGACGCAGAACAAAAAGCCTTTTATCCGGTCAAGGACGAGGAAACGCTTCAAATCGGAAGCTATGGGCTGGCTGTCAGCTATGACAGCGGGGATTTCAGGATTGATATAGAATATGTCAGCGAATAAAGGCGCTGCCGTTGCAGGAACCGCAATTCCAACAACGGCAGTTTTTATTTTCTCCTGCGCCGGAAATTCAAAGGATTGTTTTTAATGACCGGCGATTTTGCCAGCACTTTTTTCAAGACTTTCTGCTCATCAGGGGGCAGCTTGTCAAAGTCGATACCCAGCATATTTAAAATGACTTTCCAGATTTTTGTCAGGTGGTCGCCGGGGAATTTCAGGGCGTTTTGAATATCTTGCGCCATTTTCTTTGCGAGGGAGAAATCCGGCGTGCTGTCAATGTCGTGTTCATGGGCTTTCCGTATATCGTGGAGAATGGAATCCCATGTTTTATGCGTTATATGGCAGAAAAAATCTTCTTCCTCTAATTGGGCGGCAAGAAGCGTTTCCGAATATAAATCCCCGTCCACATAGCGGTGCTTCTGAATGAGGGCAAGCCGCTGTTCTTCCAGCCCTTCGTTCATATCCCGGAAGCGGGCGGTCGCATGACCGTCTATGTAAATTTCCGTATCGGTCATCAGCCGCTCAAACTTTCCGTGGGTGATAATCTCACAGAGCAGACGGTTATTGATTTTGCCGCTTTTCAAAAGCTCCACTGTTTCATCATTCAGGTGCAGCTCCATTAAGGGCGTGTTTACCTGCTCCCTGTTTTCTGTCCGGCACAGCAGGTAATCAAGGGACACCCCGTAGAAGTCCGCCAGAATAACGAGGTTGCCATGATTGATTTCTTTGTAATCGTCCGCTTCATAGCTGCCAAGGGCAGACTTTGAAATGCCGGTCAGGTTTGATAGTTCTTCCAGCTTCAGCTTTCTCTCTGTGCGTAAATCCTTTAGCCGTTCCTGTATGCTAAGGCGTGATTTCATAGGCGAATGGCTCCTTTCCGGCGGCTCCCCCGCCGCTCTCTAAAGATTATACCACACCATTTCCGAGAACGTGGAAATTTTCGATTTTCAGCTGGATTTCCTACTTTATGGATATACGGAGCAGGGTACAAAAATGTTCTATCATACAAGTAGTTCATCGGTGAATCAATTCAACCGAATGACCGGCTTGTGTGGGATATGCGCCCCGGAGATGTAGCGCCGTGACCTGCGGCAGGGAAATGGAGGAACCCTGACCGCAGCGAGCGTACCAAGGGGAGCGAAACGCCGCCGTGAGAATCGGGGGCAGGAACGACACCGGGGAGAACCGGCAAAATGGACACCAAAACGATACCAAAAACCAACAATCGGGCAAGGTATAGCCTACCCTGCCCGTAATACCACGGGGGATTTTCGGGCGGCTCTATGGCTTGAATTTCCCTGAAAATCGCCCCGAAATGCAACACAAAAATCTGCTATCCGTCCACCGGCGGCTGTTACCGCCAGCATGGGCGGATTTTTCATTAAGGAGGCACTATGCCGAGAATGTCAAAGAAGTTGAAGAAAGAGCTTGCTTTCTTCTTAAACGAGCGTGGACGCAGGAGCTACAACGAGCTTTGCCGGAAATGCCAGCATGATTGCAAGCAGAGCTTCCGGGCGGTCATTGTGGCTTTGCCCCCGCTATCTTTCCAAACGCTCAAAACAGAAAAAGGAGGACACCAACTGAATGGAATATGAATTTATGACGATTGACACACCCCTGCCGCCCAGTATGCCTCTGCTGAGAGCCATGCTGCGGCTCCCGATCAGCAGCACCGCAAAAATCATGTACGCCCGTATGCTGGACGATGTTCTGGCAAATGGCATAGAGGACATGAACGGGATTTTATTTATCTGTTTCCCGATTGTGGAATTGTCGGCGGCGCTCTCCCGCAGCACCATGACCGTGAAGCGTTCCTTAAACGAGCTGGAAGCTGCCGGACTGATTGTGCGGGTGCGTCAAGGCTTTGGGGAGCCGAACAAGATATATGTACTCATTCCCAGAACGGAGGGCTGACGCTATGAGTGAAAAGCTGGAAAAACTCAATCAGGAAATAGAGAAAACCGAAGCAAAGTTGCGGAGGGCGCAGCATGAGGAAAAGATTCTGGAACACCAGATAAAGACGCTGACCCGAAAAGAGCGGACGCACCGGCTCTGTACCAGAGGGGCGGAGTTGGAAAGATACCTGCCCCACCCGGAGCTTTTGCCGGAGGAACAGGTCAAACTGTTCTTGAAGCTGCTCTTTCATCGGGACAGCACCCGGCAGCTCATAGAACAGATATTTGCCGGAACCGGCACAGAAAAGGAGGACACGGAATGAATGTGAAATTTTCAAAGGACGAGCTGGCTATGGTTTACCAGTACGCCGCCGCCACGAAACAGGAAACTCTTGCCGGACTTCGGGAAATCGTGCCGGTCATTCGTGACAGGCAGGCGAGGGAGATTGTGGAAAGCACAATTCGAAAGCTGGACGCTATCCCGGAGCCGGAGTGCCGCCGCTTTATCGCTGACACCAGACAGCGGTTTATCCAGAAGCGGGACAATTCAATCCGGCGCAGGCTGGCGGAAGCAAAGGCGCAGACGAGGGAGAAAACGCCCCATTCCAAGAGAAAAGAGCCAGACCGGGAACGGTCATAATAGCTTCCAGAGCGGTAAGCGTGGCTTCCCCCTCTGAAAGAGGGCGCAATTATACACCACTTCGGGAAGTGGTGCATTGCGCCCTGCCGGAGGCGTCCTGCGGACAGCAGATGATTTCCGTAGATTTTCAATCTGCTCCAATCATCACAGGGGAAGTTACCCTTCCCCTGCGCTGGCTTACGCCAGCTACCCCTTTGTGGACTTGCCGCCCGGAATTATCTTGCGTTGCAAGTTGTTTCCATCTGACAAGTTTGCTGAAATTCGGCTATACTTTTTTTATGAGATAGCGTATAATGGAGCCGGTGACAAATCGGAGTTTGGAGGTGAGAATATGACAGCGCATATGAGATTAAGATAACACCGCGGGTTATGTTGCGGTGATATTGGGCAAGTAATGTAATAACGGAGGGAATAATGAATAAAATACTTAGATTTAGTGACAGTGAAAAAGTTTTTCAATGTCCTATATGTAAAACAGATTTAAAATTGAAACAAAAAAGTTTATTTTGTTCTAATCATCATTGTTTCGATATTTCAAAAACGGGTTATGTGAACTTTGCTGTAGGAACAAAATCTTCAAAACATTATAGCAGAGAGACTTTTCAAATTAGGCGGGAGGTTTTAGAAAAAGGCTATTATTCACATATCCTGAATGAAGTGGTGCAGCTTATAAAAAGCTTTAGCAGCATTGATACAATACTTGATATTGGCTGCGGTGAAGGATATTATTCAAAGCAGATAAAAGAAGTATCAGGTGATAAAGAAATTATTGCATTTGATATTTCTAAAGATGCTGTTCAGCTTGCAGCAAAAAGTGATTTCAGTAATTCTATCAAATGGTTTGTGGGAAATTTGGAAGAAATGCCCATAAAAGACAAAAGGATAGATTGCATATTAGATATTTTTACTCCTGCTAACTATTCCGAATTTAACAGAGTTTTGAAAGAAGGCGGTTATGTAATTAAGGTAATTCCGGGAAATGCTCATCTTAAGGAGCTTCGAGAGACGGCAAAAGAACAATTGAAAAGCAATCAATATTCTAATGCGGCTGTCGTAGATTATTTCCAAAAGAAGTATTCCGTTGTTTATCACAAGAAAGTTTCAGCAACGTATACAATGACATCCGAGGAAATAAAAACCTTTGCGGATATGACTCCACTACTGTTTTGTGTAAATAAAGATGGAATAGATTTAAAAAAAACAAAAGAAATCACTATTGATGCAGAGATATTTGCAGGGAAATTATAAATTCAATTTCAATTTGTCGAATTGACAAACTATTAAAAAATTAAATAACCCGCCGCCCATCAACGGCACACCCAAGCAGGAAATCTGAAAAGGTATCCTGCTATTTTTTTGCCCCGAATCCGGG
>OLPA01001614.1_pt1 | contig 18329 bp, 19 predicted proteins | sample 1672811 | NCBI WGS metagenome assembly OLPA01 (sample SAMEA3136726, study PRJEB25190) | human gut metagenome | biome: human gut; feature: human-associated habitat; material: faeces | place: Austria | collected 2013
ATATCCGCACCCTCGAGGGGCTGCTTGGCCCTGACGGCGAGCTTTCGGACATTCAGCAGGCCTTTATGGAGGAGACCGCCGTGCAGTGCGGCTTCTGCACCCCCGGCTTCATAATGACCGCCGTGGAGATCCTGGAATCCGGCAAGGAATACACCCGGGAAGAGCTGCGAAAGCTGCTCTCAGGCCACCTCTGCCGCTGCACCGGTTACGAGAATATACTCAACGCGGTGGAAAAGACCATGAAGAAGAGACTGGGAAAAGTATAGCTTCCTTCCTCCCTTTTCAGCAGAAAAGGGAAAAGCCCAAAGAATATTAACTAAACCTTAACCTTTGCCGCCTTGATTATCAGGGCGGTATTGTTTATCATGGTACTATGGAAACAAGAGCTAAGCATATAAGGAAAAGGCGGCGCGCCGCGAAAAGGGCCCTCAAAACGGCCCTTGCGCTGCTGCTGGCCGCAATAGTCACAGTCGGCGCCATATTCGCCGTAAAGGCCATACACAGAACCCGCCTCAGGGCGGAGTACGTGCCGCTGACCCCCGACGAGATAGAAATAGCCCGGCTAAAGGGCGAGGCCGCCGAAACAGATCCTGCAAGGCTCAGCGTGGCCCAGTCCGCCCTTTCCCTCGTGGGCAAGGTACACTACTTCTGGGGCGGCAAGAGCTACTCTCAGGGCCCCGACCCCAAGTGGGGCGAGATGACCGAGGTGCAGAGCAGCGGCAGCAGTACCACCGGCGAAATACGCCCCTACGGCCTTGACTGTTCAGGCTTCGTAGCCTGGTGCTTCCTCCAGCAGGGGCTCACCAACGAGGAGCTGAAAAACGAAGTAGGCCTTGGCACGTGGGCCCAATGGGAAAACAGCGCCGAAATAAGCTGGAAGGAGCTCCGCGTAGGCGATATCGTTTTCCAGAACGCCTACCCCACCAATAAGGGCAATCACGTCGGCATCTGCATAGGCTTTAACGAGAAGGGCAAGCCCGTCTTCGCACACTGTGCCCTGGGCTTCGACAACGTAGTCGTCACCCCCGCCGGGGACGTGTTCCATTACGCCCGCCGGCCAAACTTTTACGAGTCGCTTCACAAACGGGCGGCTCTTTTTTTATACACTGAATTATCAGGGCAAATACGCCATTTTTCACGCGATGCGTTTTTTTACATATTATGTATAGAGACTAATAACCAGAAAGGAGCCTGTTATGGTAACAAACTCAACATGTAATTACCAAGTTGATTATTCAACCATTACCGGCGAACGAATTCTGCCGTTTGTATTTTCTTTGAATATGGATGACTCCATACTTTACCCTTCTGAAGCAGAAGACCAGAAATTCTGTTATGACATTACCGCCGTAGGGCAGGACACATCGCAATACGCGGATTTAAGCCATTTTCTGTTTGGCATCTGCAATACAATTACTCGAGATGACATTGCTGAAATCTCGGTTTCAGTAAACGGCGAGCCTCAGACAGTAGTCTGGGGAGACAATGTGGAAATAAAAACCGCTGAGAATCCGGATAATCCTACGGGATGCACAGGGCTGAAGTTTGATTTTCCGCTGGATAAGCTGACGGGAACCATGCACGTCTGCTTTTCCCTCAATACCCCTTATAATATCGGACCCATGAATATTTGCCTGTACGGCGGCGGGACGACGGCAACGGGATTATCCATCTGCGGTCCCGCGTGCGGAGGAAATGAACCGTGCGAATCGGTTTTCTATCAGAAGGAAACGGTCTGTGTGCCTGTAAAGGTCACCCCGTTTGCAAAACCCGGAACAGCCAAGGCAACCTGCTGTGGCGATCCGGTGGTAAAATCGGGAACCCAGTGTTCCGGCAGCCAGGCTTTTTGCTCATTTACCATCACACAAAGCCTGTGTGTTGAAATTCCGATCTCTTTCGGCGCCGTTATCGAAACCGGTACGGCGGTGGTTCAATGCGGTACCGTTTCAGAGACAAAATGTGATTGCTCCGATGCCGCAGCGGAAATGCCCGTTGCCGCTCAAAAAACTGCGGAAATAAAGGAATGGCGTTTTTTTAACCGGTAAAGTCAAAAATAAGGAGGCCTTTTAATGAATTTTAGTCATCGTGCGTGTCAAACGGATAATGGGCCGGATCCATATGCCGGAAATATCCAACAGCTGGCAGTACAAAATGAAGCTTTCCGTGTCGCCCTTTGGACAGGATGCCATTTGCAGATGACGCTTATGTGCATCCCCCCGTGTGGAGAGATCGGTCCGGAGGTTCACGAGGACACGGATCAATTTATCAAAGTGGAGCAGGGAACTGCGTTAGTAAAAATGGGAGGATGTGAAAAGCAGCCGCATTTTCGACAAAACATGTGTAAAGGAGACGCTGTTTTTATACCTGCGGGAACCTGGCATAATGTTGTCAATACCGGAAAAACTTCACTGAAGCTATCCTCTATTTATGCCCCTCCCCATCATCCCAGGGGAACTGTACAGCGTTCGAAGGCAGATTCCGACAGGGAAGAATACTAAAGGCATCCATACGTACAGCTACGCCGCGGACACCCAGCCGCGGCGCTTTTATTTTTTGGTGACGGCACGGCGTATTCTATGGTAAAATAAAATAAGGAGATGTATATGCATGAAGAATTACCTCAAGGCTCTGGCCAAGATATTTTTAGTGCTGCTGGCATATTTTATTTCACAGGCGCTTATTATGACGCTGTTCGCAGCGGTAGGCGGCGCGGGGGCGGAGGGGGACATTCAATCCGCCATGAGCGACTTTCTGGCCCAAAAGACCTCGCTTATCTCGCTGCTGCACAACCTGTTGGTAATCGCCGTCATACTCGCCTTCTATTTTAAAAAACAGAGTATCAGGGATATAATTGCCATCGCGCCCCTGCCCGGCAAGGAGTACATGTGGTGCGCGCTGTGCGCCGTAGCGTCCTCAATAGCGGTATCGCTGCTGCTTACGCTGCTGCCCATACCCGATTACATAATGAGCTCCTACAACGATTCAGTGGCTGCAAGCAGCGGCGGCACATTCGTGGAGCACTTCATCGCCGCAGCGGTGCTTGCTCCAATAGCAGAGGAACTGCTTTTCCGGGGCTTAATATACGGAACTCTGAGGAGGGTGCTCAAGGGGCCCGCCGCCATACTTGTATCCTGCGCGATATTCGGCCTCATGCACGGCCAGCTTCTGTGGGTGATATACGCTTTTCTGATGGGCGTGGCCCTGACGCTGATATACGATAAGTACCGGACTCTTCTTCCTTCCATGGCTTTCCACATAGCGTTCAACATCACCGGCAGCTTCATACTCCCCGCCTTCGGCGACGGTCTGCCAATGCTGCCTCTGCTGTTGGTGATGTGCTTCGGCCTGTGGTACTCGGTACGGCATATTAAAGTTTACAATACTAAAGCTTAAAGCGGAGGCAATAATAATGTATCAGGAAACCAACGGCGGCAACGCCACAAAGAAGCAGGATCTGCTGCTGTTTTTCGGGCTGTTGGCCCTAGTCATATTCGCAAGAATGCTCATGAACGCCGTAAGTTCCATACCCCACGGCGGCATTTTGCAGATACCCCTTTTCATAGGGCTCATACTCATATGCCTTGCGATATACAAAAAGCGGCTCTGCTCCTATCGCTATACCCTGTTCAACATGGAGCCCGAGGAAGGCGACCTTGACCAGTACGGCAATCAGCGCAGGAACCCCTACCCTCTCGGCACGCTGGTATTCGAGCAGTTCAGCGGCGGTAAGGGCAGGATAGTGGATACCGTTGCCCCCGGCGAGATGCAGGCCATAGTGACCGGCGCCGGAACGGCTGCCGGCATAGGCGTAATAGGCGATGATCCCGAGGCTCTGCAAAGCGCCGTTAAGAAGGCCGCCGTACTCTGCACGGGCAAAAAGAGCGGAACCAGCACCCTGATATTCAAGCGCGACGGCAGGTATCAGGCCATAGCCTTCAAGCCCAGCGATAAGCTCGTGAAGATGATCGAGGAGATCATAGCCGCAGTAAGCGCCGCATGAAGCTAAATTATTGAAAAACGCCGCAATACGTTATATAATTATAAACACAGCAAGGGAGGTATAAGCATGAAGCTCGTATATGCGATAGTGCAAAACGATGACTCCAAGCGCCTTTTAAGGGAGCTTACAAACCACCGCATAAGCGTGACGCGCATTTCTTCCACCGGCGGCTTCCTCCATAACGGAAACAGCACGCTGATGATAGGCGTTGAGGCCGACAGGCTTCAGGAGACGCTGGATATCATCAAGGAAAAATCCAGCACACGAAAGGAATACATGGTTGTTCCCTCCGCAGTACCCGGATATATCGACAATTCCCCCGCACCTGTACAGGTGACTATGGGCGGCGCAACGGTATTTGTTGTGGACGTGGAGCAATTCTACAAGTATTAGAGCGCAGTAATGTCAAAAGGCATCAGTCAGGCGGAGGAACGGCTCCTTAGCGCAATAAAGCGGGGGCATATTCCCCACGCCTGTTTTATTTCCTGCCCGGACGGGCTGATAGCCGAAGGCATAGCCAGACGGGCCGCGGCTCTGTACTGTACAGGCGCGGCTGATGCCGCCATGCTTTCCCATACGGGAAACTGCATAATCCCCTCCGGCTACCGAAAGGATACCATTCGTGAGGAAGTGATCGAGGAGCTGGGCCGCAGCTCATTTTCCGGCGGAAAAAGGTCTGTGCTGCTCCTAAATGCCCACGAAATAGACCCCGTTACCCAAAACGTGCTTCTCAAGACCATAGAGGAACCGCCCGACGGAGTTCTGTTCCTGCTTACCGGCAACGACGCGGGCATACTGCCCACCATACTTTCACGTTGCGCTACAGTGCTTTGCGGGCTGCCCATGTATGACGACATAGCCAGGGAGCTCATGTCCATTGGCCTTACCAAGAATGATGCTATGCGCTTCGCCAGGATGGGCGGAACAGTGCAGCGCTCACTGAAGCTTTATCAGGAGGAGGACTACCGCGGCCTGCGGGATACAGCGCAGGAGGTCATGGCAGCGCTGCTCCGGGGAGAGCTGCCCTTCGACAGGCTCAACGCCGTCGCCTCCATAGAGGGCGCCCACTTCATGCTCTCATATATGCGGGACATGCTCACATACAGGACGCTGGGCCGCATAGATCAGAATGCAGACAGGGCTGAGGATATTTCTTCCATGGCGCCGCGCTTTACAACCGGGCGGATAAACTGTATCATAGAATCGTTGGCGAACGCCATGGACAGGCTCAGCACCAACGCGCCGGCAGCCGGCACCTTTACGAGACTTTTTACCGAAATCACAGAGGAGCTTTAATAAATGACAACTGTTATCAGTGTAAAATTCAGGGGCGGAAGCAGGCTTTACTACTTTTCCCCCGGCCAGCTTGAGATAAACGCCGGCGATGGCGTCATAGTAGAAACTGCCCGAGGCACCGAGTACGGCGACGTGATGGTAGGCATTCACGACGTGCCCGACGATCAGGTAATACAGCCTCTCAAGGAGGTTATCCGCGTGGCCACCGACCGGGACCGGGAGATGCGAGACAGCTACCGCGCCAAGGAAAAGGACGCCTACGCCACCTGTATGGAGCGCATACAGGCCCATGGCCTGGACATGAAACTGGTGGACGTGGAATATACTTTCAACGGCTCAAAGATAGTGTTCTACTTTACGGCAGATGGCCGGGTGGACTTCCGGGAGCTTGTGAAAGACCTTGCCTCGGTATTCAAGACCCGCATAGAGCTGCGCCAGATAGGCGTCCGGGACGAGGCCAAGATGCTGGGCGGCCTGGGCAGCTGCGGCAGGCCCGTCTGCTGCAAGCAGTTCCTGCCCGACTTCCAGCCCGTATCCATAAAGATGGCCAAGGAACAGGGCCTTTCCCTCAGCCCCACCAAGATATCCGGCATTTGCGGCAGGCTCATGTGCTGCCTGAAATACGAACAGGACGGCTATGAGTACATGCGCAAGCAAATGCCCAAGGTAGGCCGTGAGGCCGGCACTCCCGAAGGGCTCACCGGAACCGTTATTGAAAACAACGTCATATCCGAAAGGACAAAGGTCAAACTCATGCTGCCTGACGGCACCATCGATGTTAGGGAATACCCTTTCCGGGAGCTCACCTATACCCGGGGCGGAAAAGGCAAGCAGGCTCAGGATATCGACGTAGAGGCCGAGGTAGAACAGCAGATGATGATGGATGCAGAGCCCGAAGAGCTGGCTGAGCTTCTCAGCGAGGAAAAGGCGGACATGATGGAGCGCCGCATGAAAGACAACACCAGGTAATGTCTGGTTAATGGGCTTTAATCTGTTGACAATAAAAATATTCATGTTACAATATACATGAAAAATTCTGTGGAGGTAATTATTAATGGCATACGTAATTTCTGATGAGTGCATCAGCTGCGGCTCCTGCGAGTCCGGCTGCCCCGTTGGCGCTATTTCCCAGGGTGCTGATCATTACGAGATCGACGCCGGTACCTGCATCAGCTGCGGCGCCTGCGCTTCCGTCTGCCCCGTTGGCGCTCCTGCCGAAGAGTAATCTTTGGCGCTTAAACAAGCAACAAAAGGGCCCATGCCGCCATGGGTCCTTTTTAATGCAAAAAGTATTTTCTATTATTAACGAAGGGATAATTATATAACAGTTATATAGTTTTAATTACGGTCAAAAAAATGGAAAGCACACACGCCGAAAACAAGATGGGCTATCTGCCAATAAGAAGCCTCATAATCAAAATGTCACTTCCCATGATGGTATCCATGCTGGTGCTGGCTACCTACAACGTTGTTGACAGCATTTACGTTTCCCGCATAAGTGAAAGCGCCCTTACCGCCGTGTCGCTGGTTTTCCCGTACCAGATGCTGATAAATGCCATTACTGTGGGCACCGCCATAGGCGCAAACTCCCTTGTGGCACGCCGTCTCGGCGAAAAGCGTCAGGGAGAAGCGGATACCGCCGCTACCAACGCCATGTTTCTGGCCATTTGCGGAGGCGTGGTTTTCGCGGTGCTTTTCGGTCTGCTCCACCGTCCCATGATATATCTGTTCCATGCGGACGCTGAGATAACCGAGTATGCCATAACCTATCTTTCATGGGTAGGCATTCCCGCCATATTCGTAGCGGTTCAGGTGATGTGTGAAAAGCTGCTGCAAGCCACGGGCAGCACCATGAAGTCCATGTTCGTACAGCTCGTTGGCGCGGTATTCAACATAGTTTTCGACCCCATACTCATATTCGGCCAGTACGGCTTTCCAAAGCTTGGCATTGCCGGCGCTGCCATAGCCACAGTGGGCGGGCAGCTGGTGGGCATGCTGCTTGGTCTGCTCATGCTAAGCCGCAAGTCCTGTCTGGTAAAAATAAGCTTCAGGAACTTCAGGCCGAATAAGCAGAGTATATCCGACATATACGAGGTAGGCGTGCCAAGCATCTTCCTTCAGATGGTAGGCTCCATAATGACCCTTGGCATGAACAAGATACTGATAGCCTTCTCCTCTACCGCTGTAAGCGTATTCGGCATCTATTTCAAGCTCCAGTCCTTCGTTTTCATGCCGGTATTCGGCCTGAACTCCGGCACCATGCCCATAATGGGCTACAATTACGGTGCGCGCAACAGGAAGCGCATAATGGAAGCGCTGAAATACGGCTGCATATATGCTTTCAGCATAATGTGCCTTGGCATGCTGATATTCCAGCTCCATTCCGACTTTATGCTGGGGCTGTTTGACGCGTCCGACGAAATGATGGCCATAGGCGTTCCCGCCCTTAAGATCATCAGCTACTCGTTCCCCTTCGCAGCTCTGTGCATAATGGGCTCCTCCCTGTTTCAGGCAATAGGCGACGGCAGGCTTTCCTTCTTTTCATCCGCCCTTCGCCAGCTTGCGATACTTCTGCCAGTGGCCTTCATACTCTCCCGCACTGTTGGCCTGTCTGCCGTATGGTACGCCTTCCCCATATCTGAGCTTGGCTCCATAACCTTTGTCGGCATAAACCTCTACAGGATATACCAGAACAAGATAAAGCCCATGGGCGACTGACGATAATAGAAAAAGGCGGCGCGTGCCGTCTTTTTTGTTTGCCTTTAATTTTTCTCTACGTTGTAATGCCTGAGCACAAAGGACGAAAACAGCGCCGCCGTGGACATTTCTGAGCGATTTCTCCTTATAACCAGATACAGGTCCCGCTGCATGGCCTTATCTCCCAGATTAAAGCACAGCAGCCTTCCTGATGAAAGCTCATCGCTTATGGCGTGTATGCTGATTATAGCTATTCCCAGTCCCCCCGCCACGGACTTCTTGACCGCCTCACTGTAGTTCATTTCGGCAACGGTATTGAGCTCGCCCGGTTCTATGCCCTCGCTGCGCAGCAGCTGCTCGTATTCCATTCTGGTGCCGCTGCCCAGCTCCCTGGCGATGAAAGGCTCCTTTTTCAGAAGCTCCCGCGGGAAGTTGCCGTTGAACCCCCTGAAGTGCTCGCTATTTGCGGTTATTATCACCAGCTCGTCCTTCAGAAAGCTGGTAAACTCGCAATTGGTGTTCTCCACTCTGGCGCCCGTAAGGGCTATATCCGCCTTGCCTCGCCTTACCTCCTCCACAGCCTGCAGGCTGTTGGTGTTGTGCAGCTGGTAGGATACTCCCGGATACTCCCGGCTGAATTCCGAGAGCAGCTCCGGCAGGCAGTACTGTGCAGGCACAGATGAGGCCGCTATGGTGATGCTGCCCGTATAGCGTGAATCCTCCCTTGAAAGTTCCTCCAGCGCCTTCTGTCTGAGACTCATTATGCCCTGTGCGTAGCCTAAAAGCGTCGCTCCCTTATCCGTAGGCAGTATGCTCTTGCTGGTGCGTATGAGCAGCTCGCACCCCAATTCCTTTTCGAGGGTGGAAATATGCGCGCTCACGGTGGGCTGGGATACCCCCAGCACCCTTGCCGCCTTGGAAAAGCTGCCTTGCCTTACCACCATGCAAAACGCCTCAAGCTGTTTGATATCCATATAAGTATGCTCCAATAAAATATTATTTTTAAGAACCAAAGCTTAAAAGTATTCTTTATATGGTTATTATAGCAAAAGGTCTACACACAGAAAAGCCCCGGCGAAAAAAATATCCCCTGTCCGCATGGGCAGGGGGTATTCATCGGCGGTTCACCGCCTAAATCGTGGGGGCAAATTTATTTGAGGTTACTTTGCGTCTACCTCGGCCATGTGCTCGCAGAGGTTGACCAGCTTGTTGGAATAACCCCACTCGTTGTCGTACCAGGCAACCAGCTTTACGAAGTGGTCGTTCAGGGCAATGCCTGCGTCTGCATCAAAGATGCAGGTATGGGGATCATGATAGAAGTCGGAGGATACTACCTTGTCCTCGGTGTAATCTATGATGCCCTTGAAACGGTCGCTCTCGGAAGCAGCCTTCATGGCGGCCTTGATCTCATCGTAGGTAGCGGCCTTCTCCAGACGGCAGGTAAGGTCTACAACGGATACGTCGGGAGTAGGTACGCGCATGGACATGCCGGTGAGCTTGCCGTTGAGGGAAGGAATGACCTTGCCCACGGCCTTGGCAGCGCCGGTGGAGCTGGGGATAATATTGTGTGCCGCCGCACGGCCGCCGCGCCAATCCTTCTTGGAGGCGCCGTCTACGGTCTTCTGAGTGGCGGTGATAGAATGGACGGTAGTCATAAGGCCCTCTACGATGCCGAAGTTGTCGTTGATAACCTTGGCAAGAGGAGCCAGACAGTTGGTGGTGCAGGATGCGTTGGAAACAACCGTCATGTCCTTGGTGTAGGTGTCATGGTTTACGCCCATTACGAACATGGGAGCGTCCTTGCTGGGGGCGGAGATGACGACCTTCTTCGCGCCTGCCTTCAGGTGCTCGGAAGCGCGCTCGATGGTGGTGTTGATACCGCTGCACTCAAGGATATACTCTGCGCCGCACTCGGTCCAGGGGATATCCGCCGCGTTCATGCAGGAATATACGGAAATGGACTTGCCGTTTACCACCAGCTTGTCTCCCTGCACGTCTATGGTACCCTTAAAACGGCCATGGACGGTATCAAACTTGAGCATATAGCCCATATAATCCAGTGCTATGAAGGGATCGTTGATGCCCACTACTTCTACGTTATCGTTTTCAACAGCGGCTCGGAAAGCCAGGCTGCCGATGCGGCCGAAACCGTTAATGCCCACTTTTACTGACATTGTAATATTTCCTCCGTTTAAATTTTTAAATTTATAAAATCGGCTTATTGGGCCGATAGTTGACAATAAATTAACCAACGCTTATTATAATATTCTATTTTTTTGAGGTTTGCAAGAGGATTTTAGCGAAACTGCATTTTCTACTGGCGAGCCCCCTCTCTATAATTTAAGCTTATATCAAAGCCGCACTTTTCTCTTATGCACATCTCCTCGAAGTATCTGTTTTCCATAGGCACCCATTCCCTCATAAAGCGCCTATGCATGTCAGGACCGTTCCTTTGAAGAATGCGCCTGCTCTGCTCCTCGGGATCTACAGATACAAATACCGCTATATCATAGTATTCTCCCAAATATGGGTGCAGGCTATAACTGCCTTCTATGACTGTCAGCGAGGTATATTTTACCGTAAATGCAGCGGACAGTTCGCCTGTCCTGCAAAAATATTTGCGGCATTCCGCGTCCCTGTGCAGCCTTGCGGGTTCCGCCACTTCTTTCCGAAATCTCTCCCTGTCAAAGTTGCCGCCGGTTTCGTTAAGACGTTGTTCAGTGCGTTGGTAAGGTTGGAGGAAATAATCGTCACAGTGGAAAACCCTGGCGGAGAACTCCTCCCGGAGCTCCTCTGCCAGGGTGGTTTTTCCCGAAGCGCTGTTGCCGTCTATGGCAACGACAACAGCTCCCCTTTCGTTTAAAAGCCTGCGTATCTCGGCTTTAAGGTCGTTTTTATCCATGTGTTCCCGTTACTGTTATTTAAGGTTCTCGGGATTGAGGCAATCCAGCTCGGGCAATACAAACCGGCCGTCCTTGCGGATCAGTACGTCGTCGAAGTACATCTCGCCGCCGCCGTATTCGGGTGTCTGTATGCACACAAGATCCCAGTGTATGCAGGACTTATTGCCGTTGTTGCAGTCGTCGTAGCAGCAGCCCGGGGTAAAGTGGAAGGATCCGGATATTTTCTCGTCGAAGAGGGTGTCCCTCATGGGGAAGGTGACAAAGGGGTTCACGCCTATAGCGAATTCGCCCACGCCCCGCGCGCCCGCGTCCCTGTCAAATACGGCCTTTATGCGCTCGTTGTCGTTGGAGGTAGCCTCAACTATGCGGCCGTTTTTGAAGGTCAAGCTGACGTTTTCATATGTAAAGCCGTCCATTATGGAGGGGGTGTTGTAGGTTATTGTTCCCTCTACGCTGCCGTCTACGGGAGCGGTATATATCTCGCCGTCCGGAATGTTCATCTGGCCGGAGCACTTGATGGCGGGCAATCCCTTTATGGAGAAGCAGAGGTCTGTGCCGGGACCGACGATATGCACCCTGTCGGTCTTTTCCATGAGCTCCTTCAGTGGCTCCATCGCCCTGTCCATCTTGGAATAGTCAAGGTTGCACACGTTAAAATAGAAATCCTCAAAGGCCTCGGTGCTCATGCCGGCCATCTGGGCAAAGTTGGGATTGGGATAGCGCAGCACGCACCACTTGGTATTGGGTATGCGAATATTGTTCAGCGGCCTGCCGTATACGGCGCTTATGAGGGCCAGCTTATCCCCCGGCACGTCGGACATCTCGTTAGTGTTGAGCTTCGCGCCAATGCCGATATATGCGTCCATGTTGCGCATCAGCTCACAGTCTATCCTGGCAATTAGCTCCTGCTGCTCCTTTGTTGCGCCAAGTGCCAGCTCCCGGCTGACCTCTGGCTTCTTTGTCCATACAAAGGGCAGGCCGCCCACCGCGTAGGTCTCCTTGACCAGCGCCTTTACCAGCTCCGTACATTCGCCGTTGCCCTCGATAAGTATCTTTTCGCCGGGCTTTATGGCGCAGGAAAAGCCTATAAGGTTTTTTGCAAGTGTCTTGATCCTTGGGTCCGTCATCTTTCTTTACCTTCCTCTCAAATACATTTGAACAGCTTAGTTTTGCTTTTCTTTGATTATATAAAGGGGCCTGCCCTTTACCTCGTCGTAAATACGCTGCGTATAAGCCCCCTGTACGCCCATAGCGCATAGTATCACACCGTCCAGCAGTACTAACCCGCACACTGCCCAGAGCCACCCGGGAACGCCTGTTACGGCGGAACAGACTATGGTAGCAATAAGTCCAAGCAAGGCTATGCAGACCACTGCCATACCCGTCCAGCCTATAAGCGTCAGCGGCTTTGAGGAAAAGCCGAATATACCGTCAGCGGCAAGCCTGAGCATCTTCTTAAGAGTGTACTTCGTCTTGCCGGCACACCTCTCCTCACGGACGTACTCCACAGGAACAGCGTTATAGCCCAGCCATGCGCTCATTCCCCTAAGGAACCTGTTGTGCTCCCTGAGCACCTTGAATTCATCCGCAACAGCCTTGTCGAGAAGCCGGAAATCGCCTGTATCCAAGGGTATCGGATACGCGCTCATGAAGTTCAGCAGCCTGTAATAGCACCATGCGGTAAACTTCTTTGCGGCAGTCTCTCCCTTGCGGTGCATTCGCTTGCCGTAGGCTATATCGGCGCCCTGCTCCCATGCCTTCACCATATCGGCAATGACCTCCGGAGGGTCCTGCAAATCAGCGTCCATGATTATCACTGCGTCGCCCTTCGCTTCGTCCATGCCGGCGGTAACCGCCAGCTGATGGCCGAAATTCCTTGAGAATCGCAGCGCCTTAACCTCTTCGTGCTCCCTGGCAAGGCGGGATATTATTTCCCATGTCCTGTCCCTGCTGCCGTCGTCTATGTAGATTATCTCAAAGGGATAGCCTATGGAGCTCATGGCCCTGTACGTCCTCTCAAAGGACTGCTCCATTGCCTCTTCCTCGTTGAATGCCGGTACAACCAGCGATAAAAGCTTTTCCATTTTCTTTCCTTTCGGCCTGTTTTGGCATATATTACCTGTTTGTTATTATACCCCAAGCACCAGCTATCTACAATTCTAATATGCATTTTCTAAAAACCGGCTTTGACACTATTGAAACATACTTTTTTAGGGATATAATATTTAGTGTTGAAGTTTGAGATATTTTTTGAAAAGGAGATAATAGAATGGCACTTGTAACGAGTACTGAAATGTTTAAAAAGGCCTACAATGGCGGCTACGCCATCGGCGCCTTTAACGTCAACAACATGGAGATCATTCAGGGCATCACCGAGGCCGCTATCGAAAAGCGCGCTCCTCTGATCCTTCAGGTCTCCAAGGGCGCACGCGCCTACGCCAAGCACGTATACCTGATGAAGCTCATCGAGGCCGCCATAGAGGACGCGGAGCAGACCGCGGGCTTTGACCTTCCCATTGTCGTGCATCTCGACCACGGCGATACCTTCGAGCTGTGCAAGAGCTGCATAGACGGCGGCTTTACCTCCGTCATGATAGACGGTTCCTCCAAATCCTTCGAAGACAACATCGCCCTGACCCGTCAGGTAGTCGAGTATGCCCATGATCACGGCGTAGTGGTAGAGGGCGAGCTTGGTACCCTTGCAGGCGTTGAGGACGAGGTAAATGTATCCGCCGAGGATTCCTCCTACACCCGTCCCGACGAGGTGGAGGAATTCGTTAACCGCACCGGCGTAGACTCTCTGGCCATAGCCATTGGCACCAGCCACGGCGCATACAAGTTCACCGCCGCCCAGTGTACCCGCAACGAAAAGGGCATACTGGTACCCCCTCCACTCCGCTTCGATATACTGGACGAAGTGGCAAAGCGTCTTCCCGGCTTCCCCATCGTGCTTCATGGTTCTTCCTCTGTGCCTCAGGAATTCGTTAAGATAATCAACGAAAACGGCGGCAAGATGCCCGATGCAGTGGGCATCCCCGAGGAGCAGCTCCGCAAAGCAGCCGAGGGTGCGGTCTGCAAGATCAATATCGACTCCGACCTGCGCCTTGCCATGACCGCCTGCATTCGCCAGTACTTCAACGAGCACCCGGATCACTTTGATCCCCGCCAGTATCTGAAGCCCGCCCGTGCCGCCATCAAGTCCATGGTAGAGCACAAGCTGGTAGACGTTCTGGGCTGCGACGGAAAGGCGTAAAGAGCGTAGCCATGCAGGAGGAATACACCAACGTCATAACCCTTACCGATTCCGACGGCAGCGATGTGGACTTTGAGGTGCTGGATATAATCCCCTACAACGACCACGAGTACGCGGTGCTGCTGCCGGTCGATGACGAATCCGACTCGCCCGAGGCGGTCATTCTGGAGCTTCTGGAGGCCGAGGAGGACAACGAGGAGGACATGCTTCAGGGCGTGGAGGACGAGGAAATACTCAACGCCGTTTTCAACCTCTTCATGGAAAAGAACGCCGACGAGTTCCAGTTTGAGCAGTAAAGCCTGATATAACACCAAAGCCCCCGCATTGCGGGGGCTTTTTCGTCCGCTTATTTATTTACCTTATCCCTAAGAAGTGCAGTATGCTCTGCCATATCGTCATATCGCCGGTCTTGGGGGGCACTACGACCACCACGGGGACGGAGGGAGTAGGGTCATAATGGGTATGGCCGCCACCTCCGCCGGAAACGGTATAGGAAACCGTGGGCTTGTTGAAGTATTCCTTCTCGCCCTCGATGTTGTTGCTGTTTACGGGAAGCAATGCGGCGGAGTTATTGGTATACAACCCTTCGTAATTATTGGAGCCATCCTTATCATAAGTACCATATGTGCCAGGAGCGGTCTTGGGATTGGTCAGCTTGACTGCGTAGGTAAGCTGTACTGGCGCAAAATTGGAGACCGGGACGTTGATATCCCATACAAAGCACTCGTCGCTCGCACCGTCAGTTCCCTTAGCATAATAGTGGAGTACGAAAGGTGCCTCCGCCTTATTTGCCGCCACAACACCGTCCGATGTAAACAGGTAGCGCGCCGTTTCATGCTCATTAAGGCTCTCAGTCTTAGCGGATACCGCATATGCTGTTTCGTCAACCTTTAGGGAAAGATTAGCCGCGCTGTTAATAAAATCAAAATCATAATCGGCAGTTTTCCCCATCCTATCGGTTACGGTAGAACCCGGGCCCACAAGATAAAGGATATCATTCCTTATTTCACTGAAATCAACCATCTTGCCGCCTGCCAGATAATTCATAAAGCTGGGACCCCAGATATAATTCTTACCCGTGTCGCTGTCGGCCGTCATGGCATAACAGTTATATCCTGCTTCCTTTGCCTCCTGATATACCTCATTGGTCAAATACAGAGCCTTATCAATGGAGTTTGCGTAATTCTTGAAAGTATCATCCTGCGGAGTAGACTTTGTTGCTGTACCATTATAGGAATACTCATATTCAGTTCCCTGAGCCTTGATCTGATTGCCAACATTGATCAGCCAAGCATCCCAGTCGGTAGGAGGATTATTGTTTCCATATTTTGAATTCCAGTTATCGGGTCCGGCCCAGTTTTTCCATTCATCACCCCAAAAGCTCCATGCGGTGACAGTCGGCTCAGCATTATACATATAGGTGATGCCGTCGCTGACAAAGATCAGATACTTGCGGCTGGCGTCCACACTGGTGTCCTCATCCAGCATTGCCTTGCCCGCCAGCAGACCCGCATTGGTATTTGTACCGCTCTCTATCTTCTGTTCAATAGCCTTTTTGATACCCTCATACTCTGTAGCCAATTCGAAGAATTTGCCTTCATTCGTTACATTCGCTACCTTATTAAAGATTACCACGCCCACCTTCACGGTAGCACCTGTTTTTTCAACATGCGCCTTTAACTTTCCGAGCATATCAAGAGCCTGTTGTTCCAATCGTGCGCTGGTGGATTTATCCAGAACAAATACTATATCGGATACAAGAGGTTCCTCTGCACTGGGTAAAGACAGTGTAACCTTAGACTCATAATTTGCATCAAGGTTTGTGGCGGTCTTTGACTTGGAAATATCCCATTTTTCCGGAGCAGCAGCCGCCATCGCCGAAACCGTCGTCAGCATCATGATCAGCGCCAAGAGAATCGCAAGTAATTTTTTCATAGTACACTCCCCTCATAACGTTATTGTTAATATTAAACGTGTTTTCGCACCGTTATTTACATGCTACCACACGTGCAATCGATTTGCAATTATTTTTGCAATCAAAAAATGACGAACAATGTCCTTTTGTGTCGCTTCTTGCAATCAGCACACAATTTATTTGTTTATTTTTTAGGCGTTACAATGCAAAATATAATTGAAAGGCAAGAGAAAGGATATTGCTATGTCATTTAAGATCAAACCCGCACCATCGAGCGATACTGTCACCAAGACCTTCCGCATGCCCACCGACATGATGGATTATCTTGACAAGCTGGCGTGCAAGCACAATCTATCCCTCAACGCTCTGGTGATTCAGTGCCTGCAATACGCCATAGACAATCTCGACGCTGATGATGAGGGTTAAAACAAAAAAAGCACATAAAAAAGCAGCGATTTATATTCGCTGCCTGAGACTGTCGAAAAACCCAGGGGTTGATAAGGGGCCGCAGCCCCTTATGGCTTTATTCGGATTTGGCGACATGTGCGGCAAATCCGCAAAAGGCGCTTGCGTAGCAAGGCTTTCCCTGCATGAGGTGCTGGCCGCGCCATAGGCGCAAGCACCGAATGAGAAAACTCAAAAAAGTGGCGTTCAGCCACTTTTTTGACACTCTGAAGCAGCGATTTATACTCGCTGCTTTTATTTTTAGCTATCTGGGGCTTTTTGTTTACAGGCCGAGCTTATCCGCTATGGCGGTCATCTCCTCCAGCGCAACATCTATTAGGTCGTCCAGTGTAAGACCCGTATTAACTATGTCGTTCATGTATTCCCGGTTCGCTCCCGCGGCAAAGCGCACCTCCTTGAAGCGTTTTACAACGCTCTTGTGCTTTACGCTGGCAATCTTTTTATCCGGGTATATCTGCGCCACAGACTTGCAGAAGCCGCTCATTGGGTCTGCCGCCAGCAGAGCGTATTCTATTGTGGTACCCGCCTTTTTTCCGCAAAGAGGGTTGTGAGCCATTATCGCCCCCTCAAGCACAGGGTCGTTCACGCCGTTCTCATGCAGTATATTCACGCTGGTGGGGCCGTGTACCTCCGGGTGGTTGCGCCAGTCGCACTGCTCCTCATCAAGGTCGTGCAGAAGGCCGGCGATGCCCCAATACTCTACGTCCTCAGGCGCAAGGCGCTTGGCCAGACCCCGCATTATGGCTTCAACTGCCATGGAATGCTGAATGTAGTTCTCGCCCTTCATGTACTTGTGCAAAAGCTCGTATGCCTCTTCTCTGTTCATAGCCATTCTCCTCCTTGATATTTTTAATTTAGTATACCCTCTTGCCGTGGCTGAAGCTGTTTTTAGCCCAGTCGCTCCAGCCGCTGACCACTACCTGCCCAGCAGAGGAAGAGGCATGTATGTATTTTCCGCCTCCCAGCCATATTCCGGTATGATAAATGCGCGTTCTGCCGCTGTTCCAGAAGAACAGCAAATCGCCGGGGCGCAGATCGCTCGTAGAATAAACAGTTTCCCAGCTGTCAATCACGGCATAGCTCTTGGCGCTCATCCGGCCCACCTTTACGCCGTTGTTGACGAGGCAGTAGTATACGAGGCCGCTGCAATCGAAGCTGTCCGGCCCCTCATCCGCCGTAACATAGGGTTTTCCCTGCTGGGCCATAGCCGTGGCAATAAATCCGTCCACACTGCCGGTAGCGGCGGAAACATTGCCGCCTCCGCCTGTCTTTGGGGTGCTTTCGGGCTGAGTGCCGGGGTCGGCCGTCTTGGTAGTACCTATGCTATCGCCCCCAACCTTGGGCGTGGCGCTGTTCTTGGGTGTATTTGCGGGCTTGGCCGTAGGAGTGGACTTGGGCTTAGGCGTAGGCGAAGGGGTTGGATCCACCTTGGGCCTTGCATTGTTTGAGTAAAGTATATCCGCCGTGTCGGTATCCATAACGCCGGTGGCGTCAAGCTTGTTCTTTATCTGAAAGGAGGAGAGCGCCTTTGCCGTGGCCACGCCAAAGTAGCCGTTGGTCTTTTCCACCTCGTAGCCCAAATCCTGCAAGCGCTCCTGAAGGGACTCCACGTCCTCTCCCTCGTCGCCCTGCTGAAGCTTATACATGGCAGCCTTATCCGAGAAAAGCATCTCCTGGGTCAGCTCGTCCGCCTCGCCCGTCTCTTTCATGTGGTGTATGCGCTGAAAACGCTTCAGCGCCGCCTCAATAGGCTCGCCGAAGTACTCTGAAGGCTCATCCCCGTCCATATACTGCAGCTCC
>OLPA01001621.1_pt1 | contig 18289 bp, 14 predicted proteins | sample 1672811 | NCBI WGS metagenome assembly OLPA01 (sample SAMEA3136726, study PRJEB25190) | human gut metagenome | biome: human gut; feature: human-associated habitat; material: faeces | place: Austria | collected 2013
GGTGCCGCCCTACAGGGGATAAGAGGGGGTGCGGCGGTCAACGGCGGGGCGTCGGAGACGCCGCCCCCTACGGGTGCATAACAAATGGTGCGGTGCGTCTCGGCGGCGGGGTGAGGGCACCCCGCCCTACGGCGTGAATTGGGTGGAGCGGTGCGGGGGCAGGAGAAAGGGGCGGCACCGGATGGGCACCGCCCCTTTGGGTGGTTTTTAACCTTTTACTTTTTTGCTTTTACTTCAGCACGGTGCCGTCGGCCAGGGTGATGGTGTAGCCGTTGAAGTTAATGGTGCCGTTGTTGGTGAGACTGGTGAGGGTGCAGTTGCCGGTGAGGGTCCAGGTGCAGCCGCTTTCCACAGTGACCACGGCGTTATTGCTGACGGCGGTGCCGCCCTGGGCGTTCTCCACGATGTTCACGGTGCCGGTGAAGCTGCTGCCGTTTTTCAGGGTCATGGTCAGGGTGGAGATGGTGTCCACCACGATGTCACCTGTCAGCACCTGCCCGTCGGCGGTAAACTCCACCTGTGCGCCGTTGCTGCCGGCGGTGCCCCAGCCGTGGCTTGCGGAGTTGCCCACCACCCGCAGCAGCGCACCGTCGGAATCCTCATTCTTCAGGGTCACGCCGCTGAGAGTCAGCACGCAGTGGGTGTTGGTCACATAGATCATGTCGCCGTTCTTGGCCGTGAGGCTGCCGCCGGTCATGGAGAAGGTGGAGGTGCCCACGTCCGCGTCGCCGCTCATGGACTGGTAGATCATCACGTTGTGGACGTTTTCGTCGGAGCTGGTGCCCTTGGTGTCGCTCATGTTGCCGGTGACGGTGCAGTTTTCCAGAGTGATGGAGTTCTTGCCCTCAATGACCAGCGCCTCGGAGTTGTTGGCGGTGAGGGTGGCGTTCTCCACGGTGATGTCGGCAGTGGAGTAGACAGCGGGAGAGTTATAGCCGTTGGAGGTGTAGCTGCCGCCGCTTACGTTCACGGTGCCGCCGCCCCGATCGGAACGGATGGCCGCCGAGGAATTGCCGGAGGTGTTCACGGTGAGGTTGCTGGCGTTGGTGGTGCCGCCGCCGGTGGTCTGGAGGCCGCCGGAGTTGTCGGCGGTGGTGGTGATGGTGGAATCGGAGATATTCTCGGTGGTGCCGCTGCCGTAGCTGAACACGCCGTTGCCGTTCTGGGCGGAGGAGGTGACGGTGGCGTTCTTGATGGTCACGGTGGCGCCGCCCGTGGCCAGAAGCGCGGCATTGACGCCGTAGAAGTCGCCGTTTTCCGTGTTGGAGGTGGCGCCGCCGGACTTATCCACGGTGATGCCGTCCAGAGTCACCGTGGCGCCGTCCACGCGCAGGGCGTTTTCATCGTCGCCGGTGGAGGTGTAGGTTTCCTTGCTGTAAGTGCCGTCTTCGCTGATGGTGTTGGCGCTGGAGCCTTGGGTGACGGTGCCGCTGCCGCCGAAGCCGCTCTGGCTGCCGATCACCACGGCTGTGGCTACGCCCTTTTTGTCAAAGGTCACCTGCACCACATCGCCCGCCGCCAGGTCGGAGGCGGAAGCCGATTCGCCGTTTTTCGTAACGGTGGCCTTGGAAATATCCACGGTCACGGTCTCACCGCTCTCGGTGAAGCCGCCCTGCTGGCTGCTGCCATCGGGCATTTCCGGAGGGGTGCCGCCCTGCTGATCGCTGTCGCCGTCGGGCTTCTCGGGGGGTGTGCCGGTGGGCTGCTGGCTGCTGTCGCCGTCAGGCTTGGCCGGCGGCCTCCTGGCCGCCGCTCTGGCCGCTGTCGTCGGAGCCGTCAGGCTTCTCCGGCGGCGTGCCGGTGGGCTGGCCGTCTGTCTGGCTGCTGCCATCGGGCATTTCCGGCGGCTGCTGTCCGTCTCCGCCGGAGGGTGCGCCAGAGCCGGACGACTCGCCCAGTGCCAGGGTGACGGAGGTGCCGTCGATGGCGGTCACCTTGCCGGTGACGGTCTGCCCCGCATACTCTGTGTTCCTTTTTGCGCCGCAGGCTGCCAGAGTTAAGACCATGGCCGCCGCACATAGGATGGCTATAAATTTTTTCATACGATGACCTCCTTTTTTGTTACTATAAATGTGAAATAGGAAATTATCCGTCTCATTTCTCATGCTGTGATCACATCATAATGCCGTTTCCTAAAAGGTAACTTGAAAATCAAAAATCTTTTTTATATTTTTCGAGGGAAAAAATAAAGCGGCGGCACCCGAGGGTACCGCCGCTTTGGCTGCTGTTTTATTTTCTGTATGGCACATGCCAGATCTCCTCGGCATAGTCCCGAATGGAGCGATCGGCAGCAAAAATGCCGCTGCGGGCGATGTTGTGCAGACTGATCTCGTTCCAGCGCTTGCGGTCGCCGTAGGTTTTTATCATGCGGCGGCCGGCGTCGCAGTAGGACACGAAATCCGCCAAGAGCAGGTACTGATCCGCCGGAGAGTCGCCGCCGAAAAGCAGGCGGCGGTAGATGTCCTCGTAGCTCACGCCGTCCTTAAAGCCCGTGCGGATGGCGTCCAGCACACGGCGCAGCACCGGATCGCGCTCATAGAGCAGCTCGGGGTCATAGTGCCGCGAGAGGGCGGCCGCCTCCTCCGCCCGCAGGCCGAAGAGGAACATATTTTCGTCGCCCAGCACCTCGTGCATCTCCACGTTGGCGCCGTCCAGCGTGCCGATGGTAACGGCACCGTTCATCATGAACTTCATGTTGCCGGTGCCGCTGGCCTCTTTGCCGGCGGTGGAGATCTGCTGGGACACCTCGCTGGCGGGCATGAGCATCTCCGCCATGGACACCCGATAATTTTCCAAAAACACCACTTGCAGCTTATCCTTGCAAACGGGGTCGTGGTTGATCTGATCCGCCACGGAGCCGATGAGGCGGATGATGCGCTTGGCCACGGTGTAGCCCGGGGCGGCCTTGGCGCCGAAGAGGAAGGTCTGGGGGCGGAAGTCCATAGTGGGATCATCCTGCAGGCACTGGTAGAGGTAGAGAATGTGCATGACGTTGAGGAGCTGGCGCTTATACTCATGCAGGCGCTTGACCTGCACGTTGAACACGGCGTCGGTGTTCAGCGTGACGCCCTGCTGCTTTTTCGCCCAGCAGGCAAAGCGGAGCTTATTGGCGCGCTTGATCTCCTCCAGACGCGAGAGGACGGAGGCGTCGTCTGCATAGGCGTCCAGCTTGCTCAGCTCCTGGGGATGCAGGAGGTAGCCGTCGCCGCCGTTAAGGTCGCAGATGAGGCTGTGAAGGCCGGGGTTCACCTGGCTGAGCCAGCGGCGATGATCCACGCCGTTGGTGACGTTGTGGAACTGCTCCGGATGCATCTCATAGGCTTCGCGGAACACGTCTTTTTTCAAAATGTCCGTGTGCAGGGCGGACACGCCGTTGACGCTCATGCCGCCGGCGATGCAGAGGTTGGCCATGCGGACGCCGCCGTCCCAGACGATGGCCAGCTTCTCAGTTTTGGCGGGGTCATGATAGAAGTCCTCCACCTGCTTCTGCCAGCGGTGGGCGATCTCCGAAATGATCTGCCAGATGCGGGGCAGCAGCGTCTCAAACAGGCTCTGCGGCCAACACTCCAGCGCCTCGGCCAGCACGGTGTGGTTGGTGTAGGCCACGCTGTTTTTGGTGATGTTCCACGCCTCGTCCCAGCCCATGCCGGCGTCGTCCATAAGGATGCGCATCAGCTCCGGAATGACCAGCGTGGGGTGGGTGTCGTTGATCTGGATGACATTTTTCTCATGGAAATTGCGCAGGGTGCCGTACACCTCCAGATGCTTGCGGGTGATGGACTGGATGGTGGCGGACACGAAGAAATACTGCTGCTTCAGGCGCAGGGACTTGCCCTCGTAGTGATTGTCCTCGGGGTAGAGCACCTTGCTGATGGCGTCGGCCATGGTGCGCTCCTCGCTGGCCTGCAGGTACTGGCCGCGGCTGAAAAGCTGCATATCCACGGGCTTGGGGCTGCGCGCCTGCCAGAGACGCAGGGTGTTGACATGATCGGTCTTATAGCCGGCGATCTCCATGTCGCAGGGCACGGCCAGCACGCGGGTATAGTCCTCGTGAACCACCATGAGCTGCCCGCCGTCCCACTTGGTGCGGACGGTGCCGCCGAAGTGCACCTCCTCCGCCTCCTGCGGACGGGGCAGCAGCCATGCGCCGCCTATATCCTGCCAGTCGTCCGGCAGCTCCACCTGCTGGCCTTCCACGATCTTCTGCTTGAAAAGACCCAGCTCATAGCAGATGGAATACCCCGTGGCGGGGATCTCCAGCGTGGTCATGCTGTCCAGATAGCAGGCGGCCAGACGGCCAAGGCCGCCGTTGCCGAGGCCGGCGTCCGGCTCGTGCTCGAAGAGGTCGGCCGCCTTGAAGCCCAGCTCCTCCACGGCCTGCGTCAGCGCGTCCACAAGACCGAGATTATAGGCGTTTTTCATGAGGCTGCGCCCCATGAGGAACTCCAGAGACAGGTAGTGCACCTGCCGGAGCTGCTCCTTGTCCGTTTCCTCCCGCGTGGTGACGTTCCGCTCGGCCATAATGTCCCGCAGAACCATGGCGCAGGCACGGAGCATATCCCCGTCCCCCGCCTGCTGGGGCGTGCAGCCGCAGTTGATGCGCAGCTTTTGCAAAATTGCTTCTTTCAGTGTGTTCTTGGTCATTTGGTTCTCCTTGTCGTATCGGTAATGTGCTCATAAAGGGCTTCATAGGAACCGGCGCTGGCATTCCAGCTGAAGTCGTCTTTCATGCCACGCTCCTGCACGCAGCGGAAGCCGTGCAGATCGCTGCGGTACAGCTCCACCGCCTGCGAGATGACATACTGCATATCGAAGGCGTTGTAATCGGCAAAAACAAAGCCGTTGCCGTCCTCCTGCCCCACCTGGCAGGAGCGCACAGTGTCCGCAAGGCCGCCGGTCTGGCGGACAATGGGCACGGCGCCGTAGCGCATGGCGATCATCTGGGAAAGGCCGCAAGGCTCCGAGCGGGAGGGCATGAGATACAGGTCGCTGCCGGCGTAGATGCGGTGCGCCAGATCTTCGTTATACCCGATGTAGGCGCACAGCCGGCCTTTATAGCGGTTTTCCGCGTAGCGGAAAAAGTCTTCATACCGCTTGTCGCCGCTGCCCTGCATCACGAACTGGCAGCCGGTCTGCATGATGGCGTCCAGACTTTCGCAGATGAGGTCGATGCCCTTGTGCCCCACCAGACGGGTCACGATGGAAATAAGGGGCACGTCGCTCTGCACCTGCAGCCCCAGCTCCTGCTGCAGCGCCCGCTTGCAGTCCGCCTTGCCGCGGAGGTTCCCGACGCTGTAATGCGCCGCCAGCACGGGGTCGGAGGAGGGGTCAAAAACAGCGGTGTCGATGCCGTTTACGATGCCGGTGATCTTGTCACCGCAAAGCTGCACCACGGACTCCATGCCCTCGGCATAGGCGCCCAGACGGAGCTGGCGGGCATAGGTGGGGCTGACGGTGGTGACGGCGTCGGCGCAGAGCATGGCGCCCTTCATGAGGTTCACGCAGCCGTCCATCTGCAGCGTGCCGCCCTCATACCAGCCGCGATCCAGGCCGAACAGATCCTCCACCGTGTCCGCGCCGAACTTGCCCTGATACTCCACATTATGGATAGTGAACACGGTGCGGATACCGCGCAGAGCGTCCCAGCGCCCCATGAGATCCTGCCGGTAGATGGGCACCAGCGCCGTCTGCCAGTCGTTGCAGTGGATCACCTCGGGCATATCGTCCAGCACGGGCAGCAGATCCAGCACCGCACGGGAGAAAAAGGCGAAGCGCTCCCCGTCGTCGCACTCGCCATAGAGCCGGCCGCGGGCAAAATAGCGCTCATTATCCACAAAATACCAGGTGACGCCGCGGTGCTCAAGGGAAAACAGGCCGCAGTATTCATGGCGCCACGCCAGATCCACATAGATATACCGGCGGAAGGCCATTTTTTCGCGCCATTGGGCGGAAATGCTGTTATACAGCGGCAGGATCACCGCCACGCGGTGGCCTCTGGCCGCCAGAGCCACCGGAAGGCTGCCGGACACATCCGCCAGACCGCCGGTTTTGCAGAAGGGGGCGGCCTCCCCCGTTACATAGAGAATGTTCATCTTATACCTCTTAATATTTCTTATACCTCCGCGCCCTTGCTGAGCACCATGGGGTACTTTTCCGTACCCTCCAGATGCACGCCGGAGCCGACCTTTACATTTTTATCCGCAATGACATGGCGCAGCACGGCGTCCTTGCCCACCACCGTGTCCTTAAAGAGGATGCACCCGTCCACCACGGCGCCCTTTTCCACGCGGACGCCGCGGCTGATGATGCTGCCGCTGACGCTGCCCTGAATGTCGCAGCCGTCATCCACCAGCGAATTCACGCAGCCCCCGTGGGGATCCATATAGGTGGAGGCGGCGTCGTTTTCCTTGGCATAAATGGGGCGGTCGGGGCAGAAGAGATCCTGCCGCACGGCGGGGTCAAGCAGCTGCATGCTGCTGGCATAGTACCCGGCCACATCGGTGATGTGCGCCGCGAAGCCGCCGAAGACATATCCGTGGATGTGCAGCTCCTTTGCAAGCCCCTGCAGGACGTACTCCTGAAAGCTGTACTCATTGCGGCTGACGAACCGCTCCACCAGCGCAAGAAGCAGCTCCTTGCGCAGCAGGAAGATCTGCAGGCAGCGGAAGCCCTTGTGCTGCTCCTCCACCACCTCCTGCACGCGGCCGGAGGCGTCCATATTGAGGTAGAGGCCGTCGCCTGTGGAGGGGGCGCACACCGCCGTGACGTCCGCGCCGGTGTCGAGATGCGCCTGCAGCACGGCCTTGAGGTCGATGTTCAGCGCCACATCGCTGTCCGCCAGAACCACATAGTCCTGCCGGATATGGTGCAGGTACTCCTTCACCACGTCCAGCGCCTCCAGCTTGCCCCGAAAGCGGCCGTCGCCCCGAGCGTTGTTATAGGCGAACACCGGCAGCAGCGTGAGGCCGCCGAAGCTGCGGGAGAGATCCCAGCTCTTGCCGCTGCGCAGGTGATCCATCATGCTCTGGCACCGGCCGTGCATGATGACGCCCACGTCACGGATGCCGGCGTTGACCATGTCGGAGAGGATGAAGTCCACCATGCGGTATGAGCCGCCGAAGGGCACGGAGCCGTGGATGCGGTGCTCCGTCAGCTCCCGCAGGCCGTTGGATTTTTCATAGGAAAAAATGATGCCGTGCATTCCGTTCATGCCTTCGCCTCCTGTCCGTGTGATTTATCCAGCATGGCGCCGGCAGGGACGGTCTCCCCGTCGGCCACTTCTGTGCGAGGCCCCAGCACCGCCACGCCCCATTGATCGGGGTCGGCGGCGGTTTCCGGCCCTGCGCCCACATGAGCACCTGCGCCCACCACACTATTTTCGCCCAAAATGGCATATTCTACCCGAGCGCCCTTTTTCACCACGGCGCCGGGCATGAGCACGGAGTAGGTGACCACAGCCCCCTCCTCCACGGCGGCGTTATAACTGAGGACGGTGTTCTTCACCTCGCCCCGAATGTCGCAGCCCTTGGCCACGGCGCTGTTGCCCACGTCGGCAGTTTCCGCAAAGAAGGCCGGCGGGCAGGAGGGGGTGCGGCTGTAGATGGGCCAGCTCTTATCCAGCAGGTTCAGCCCCGAGCCGGGAGAGAGCATATCCATGTTGGCGTCCCACAGGGAATCCAGAGTGCCCACGTCCTTCCAGTAGCCCTCGAAGCGGTAGGCTACCATCTTTTCGCCGGCCTTCAGCATGGCGGGAATGACATTTTTGCCGAAATCGTTGGCAGACGCGGGATCCGCCTCATCCTGCAGGAGATAAGCCCGCAGCTTTTTCCAAGTGAAGATGTAAATACCCATGGAGGCCAGATTGCTCTTGGGCTTTGCGGGTTTTTCCTCAAAGTCCGTGATGACGTCCTCGGCGTCCACATTCATGATGCCGAAGCGGCCGGCCTCGTGCCAAGGCACCTCCATGACGGAGATGGTGCAGTCGGCGCCGGTGTCCTTATGGCGGCGGAGCATTTTGGAATAGTCCATTTTATAAATGTGGTCGCCGGACAGCACCGCCACATACTCCGGATCGTACAGATCCACGAAGCCGATGTTCTGGTAGATGGCGTTGGCGGTGCCCTTATACCATCCCGCGCCACTGTTGCTCTGGTACGGGGGGAGGATATGCACGCCGCCGTTCATGCGGTCAAGCTCCCAAGGCTGGCCGCTGCCGATGTAGCTGTTCAGCTCCAGAGGGCGGTACTGGGTGAGCACGCCCACGGTGTCGATGCCGGAGTTGGTGCAGTTGGAGAGGGGGAAATCAATGATGCGGAACTTCCCCCCGAACGGGACGGCGGGCTTGGCCATGTCTCCGGTGAGCACATAGAGACGGCTGCCCTGACCGCCGGCCAGCAGCATGGCAATGCATTCTTTTTTCACGGTTGATCCGCTCCTTTCTCCTTCTTATAGATCCCCTCGCCCCGCAGGTACACCGCACCCAGAGGCGGGATGCGCACGCTGATGGAGGTCTCGCGGCCGTGGGACGGGACGCCCTCCACCGGTATGGGTCTTTCATTCACTACGCCGCTGCCGCCCCACTGGGGCGCGTCGGTGTTGAATACTTCTTTATAAACCGCCTTTTCCGGCACGCCGAAGCGGTAATCCTCGTGCGCCACGGGGGCAAAATTCACGATGCAGACCAGCTCACGCCCCCGCCTGTCGCGGCGGAGGAACACAAGGATATTGTTATAATTATCATCGGCCACCAGCCAGGTAAAGCCGTCCCAGTCGAGGTCGTTTTCCCACAGGGGCGGATGCTTTTTGTAAAAACAATTCAGCGCACGAATGCAGTCGTGCGCTGCAGACACAGCGGGGTCTTGCAGCACGCCCCAGTCCAGTTCCCCGTCAAAGTCCCACTCCTTCCACTGGGGAAGCTCCGCCCCCATAAACAGCAGCTTGCACCCCGGGTGCGCCAGCATATAGGCCAAAAAGCTCTTTACGCCGGCCAGCTGCATGCCCTCGTCCCCGGGCATCTTGCCCCGCAGCGAGCCTTTCATGTGCACCACCTCGTCATGGGAGATGGGCAGCACGAACCGCTCGGAAAAGGCGTACATCATGGAAAAGGTGACGTCCCTGTGATGATCCCGCCGGAAGAAGGGATCCATTTTCAAATAGTGGCACAGGTCGTTCATCCAGCCCATGTTCCACTTCAGGTCGAAGCCCAGCCCCTCGGCGCCTGTCACATGGGGCCAGGCGGTGGACTCCTCGGCGATCATCAGGGCGGTGGGCTTTTGGGTGTGGACGGTGCGGTTCAGAAGCTGCAAAAACGACACGGCCTCCAGATTTTCCTTGCCGCCGTTTCTATTGGGCCGCCACTGGGTGCGGCCGTAGTCCAGATAGAGCATGGAGGCCACGGCGTCCACCCGCAGGCCGTCCATGTGATACTCCTTCAGCCACCACATGGCCGACGACAGCAGGAAGCTGCGCACCTCCCCGCGGCCATAGTCAAAGACCCGCGTGCCCCAGCCCTCGTGCTCCCATTTCAGGCAGTCGCCGTATTCATACAGGCACGTGCCGTCGAACTGGATGAGCCCGTGCTCGTCCTTGCAGAAGTGCGCCGGCACCCAGTCCAGAAACACCGCCACGCCGGCCTGATGGAGCGTGTCCACCAGATATTTCAGATCCTGCGGCGTGCCATAGCGGGAGGTGGGGGCGAAGTAGCCGGTGCACTGGTAGCCCCAGGAGGCGTCCAGCGGGTACTCCGTCACGGGCATCAGCTCCACCGCCGTGTAGCCCATGTCGGACACATAGGCCGCCAGCTCGTCGGCCAACTTGCGGTAGCCAAAGGGGCTGCCGTCAGGGTAGCGGCGCCAGGAGCCGAGGTGCACCTCGTAAATATTCAGCGGCCGCTTCAAAAGCGGCTTTCTCTTGAGGCTGCGCTGCCAGGCATCATCCTGCCAGTCGTAGGAAAGCGGCGCCAGCTTGCTGTCCGTCCCGGGACGGGTGGCGGCGTGGAAGGCATAGGGATCCGCCTTCCAGACGACCCGCCCGTCCGCCTGCGTGAGGCAGAATTTATAGCTGTCATACGCCTTGGCCTCCGCCACGGTGCACTCCCACACGCCGTCCTCCCACGACATGGGGATAAGCTGCCATGCAGAAAAATCCCCCGCCAGGCTCACGGAGCGGGCGTTGGGCGCCCACAGGCGGAAGCGATAGCCCGTTTCCGCGGGGTGCGCGCCGAACCAGTCCGCCGCAGCGCACCATGTGCCGCCGAAAAATGCTGCTCTGTCCACCGCTGTCGCCTCCCTGTCCACTCGATTTTACCACCCCGACCGGATGCATCCTGTCGAAATGATGCAGCGTTTATATCTGCGTATTTTACCCTATTTTTTCGCTTTCGTCAAGAAATGCGCAGCAGCGACGGCCACCCGAAAACGGGCTGCCGCCGCTGCGTGATTCACTCGGTTTGCTCCTGCTGCACCGCTGCGCCCATGCCGAAGTCATCGGCCGCGCCGGCGCCATCCCGCCGGAGCATCTGCTCCATGACACGGATGTCGCTGTCCACGTCCATGGCGTCGGACTGATAGAGCTGGTCAAGCTGCCGCTCAAAGCCCTCCACGATCTTGTCCATGGTGTCGGCAATGCGCTGCTTGGCCTGGGACACGTTCTCGCCGCTGACGCCGACTTCCTCAAAATCGGCGTAGCTGTCCAGCAGCTTCTGGGTGGTGGGCAGGTAGTAATTGAGGAAGGTGGATGCCTTGGCCTTCTTTTCCGGCTCCTCCTCCACGATGCGGAAGATCTTGCCCGCCAGCTCCTCCAGCCGGTCGATCTTGGCGCTGATAACGGGGTCGGCAATGCGGTCATTGGCATGGCGGATGTCGCGGAGTTGGCCGCTGTAGCCCTCCGCAGTTTCCGCCGGAGCGGCCTGCGCTTCTGCCTGCGCCTGCTCCTCCAGATCCTCCGCCGCCTCAAAGGTGCGCACCAGAACGCCCCGACTCAGATCCAGATAGGCCTCCTTGCCCCAGTAGCCCTTCTGCACCATCTGCTCCAGATCATTTTCCACCCGACGGGGGGACACATCCGCTGCGGCGGCAAACTGGGAGATGGACACCGTTTCCTTCTTTCCGGCGATGGTCTGATACTTGGCGTAGCGGCGCAGACGGCGGCGCATCCAGTGGCTCCCCAGCAGCAGACCCAAGCCCCCGGCGGTGAGTCCCATGGGGAAGAAGACCTCCTCCAAAAACCACGCCCAATGGCCGTCCTGCAAAAAGAACAGATTTTCCTTCAGCGAGCCGGTCAGCGCAATGGCGCCTATGATGGTCACAATAATGCCGATGATGCGCAGAACATTCGCACCGCTGTCGGACACCTTCGGCGTGCGGCGGGTGATATTGCTTTTGTTTTTTTTCGTCTGCCCTGCGGCAGAGTCGCTCGTTATCTCTGTGGCGGCGACGCTTTTCACTGTATTCTCCGTCTCCGCTGTGATGATCGTCGGCTGTGCGCCGCTGCTTGAGCGCTTGCGCTTGCCGTCGGAGAGCTTCGCCAGCAGCACGATAAGCCCCACAGGCCACGCAAAAGCGAACAGAAGAGCGATGACGACCCACGACCACACCTCGTTTTTATCCGGTTTATTCGGCTTATTGGCGTTTCTGCTATCGGCCATGGTTCGTACCCTCCTGCTTAATGCGGCTCACGTTTTTTGATGCATTATATTGTACTCTTTTTCCCGCTCTGCGTCAAGAATGCAGGGGCTATCTCAACACTTTTTTCACAAAAAAACAGGCGGCCGCTGCGACCGCCTGCAAAAAGATCCATTCACTTGCTCACTTGCCCCGACGGGTATAGATGCGCGCCAAACCGCCCTCGGCGGTTTCACGGTAGCGCTTGTTCATGTCAAGCCCCGTGTAGTACATGCTCTTGAGCACCATGTCGTAGCTGATGTTGCGGGTGCCGGTGAGAAAGTAGGCAATATTGGCCGAGTTGATGGCGCGCATGGCGGCCACGGCGTTGCGCTCGATACAGGGCACCTGCACCAGCCCGCAGATGGGGTCGCAGGTAAGACCCAGATGGTGCTCCAGGGACACCTCGGCGGCGTACTCGATCTGATGGATGTTGTAGCCGAAAGCCTGACAGGCCGCAGCGGCGGCCATGGAGCAGGCCACGCCCACCTCCGCCTGACAGCCGCACTCGGCGCCGGACACGGATGCATTGCGCTTGGCCAGCTCCCCGAACAGACCCGCCACGCCCAGCGCATGGGCGATGTCCAGCTCGGAGAGGCCGCGCTTGCCTTCAAAATAGTACAGCACCGCCGGCAGCACGCCGCAGGAGCCGCAGGTGGGCGCCGTGACGATGGTGCCGTTGTCGGCGTTCTGCTCGCTGACGGCGTAGGCATAGGAGCAGACCTTCTGGCACTCCACCAGCTCGGGATGCTTGGTCTCCACGATGTGGTCGTGCATATACTTGGCCTTGCGCTGGATGTGCAGGCCGCCGGGCAGCTCTCCGGTGCGGGAAAGCCCCTCCTCCACGGAGCGCTTCATCACATGCCACACCCCGATGAGGTAGTCCCAAATATCCGGACCCTCGTTCATCTCGATATACTCCACCAGATCCACATAGCGGTACTGGCAGAACTGCAGTATTTCGGCAAAGGAGTTCTCCATATAGATCTCCTCGCTCTCCAGCTCCTGCTCCCGTCCCTCGATGACGATGTCGCCGCCGCCGATGCTCTGCACGCGGATGCGCCCCAGCTCCTCCGTCCCATGGAAAGCGACAAGATCCATGGTGTTGGGGTGCTTCATGTCCTTGGGATCCTCCTGCGAGAAGATCACCTCCGCCGCAGCGGGGGCAACCGCGTCCCGTATGGCGCGGTCCGTGCCGTGTCCCCGACCGGTCTTGGACAGAGAGCCATAGAGCACAGCCTGAAACTTATCCGCCTCCGGATGCTCGCCGCGAAACAGCACCGCAGCCCGCGCAGGACCCATGGTGTGGGAGCTGGAGGGGCCTGTGCCTATCTTATAAATATCACGGATGGATTTCAAATGATTCACCCTTTCTCTTATTGTCAAATGGATTATAGCATCTTAGCCCCGCAAAGGCAAGGAGGATATGCGGAAAAAGGCGGGGCTTTGCACCCCGCCTCTAAGCTCTCTTATGCGCTTTATGCGTCCTGCCGGATGAAGGCGTCGAAGCCCACCGCTTTCAGGCGCTGCACCATTTTTTCGGCGTTGGCGCGGCTGGCGAACGCCCCCACCTGCACCCGATAGAGCTTCTGCTCCGCGGGTTGCTCCGGCTGGGCGGGCTTGGGCGGCTCGGATTCCATAAAGGTCACGCCGAAGCAGTCGCAGATGCCGCGGGCGATGGCCTCGCCGATGGCGGCGGCGTTCTCCACGATCCATCTGGCGCCCTCCACGGTGTCGTGGAACTCGCACTCGATATAGGCCGTGGGCGCCTTGGGCACCCGTACCTCGTAGAGCTTCGGGTTCACCTGTATGCTCTCGCTGGTGCCGGGGGACAGGGGCGCCACACGGGCGAAAATCGCCTTGCAGGCCGCCATGCCCCGTCCGGCACCATTATAGCAGAACATGCGGGTGCCCATGACGCTGCCGTTAAAGGCGTTGGTGTGGATGGGCACATGCAGCTCGGCGCCGAAGGCGTCGGACGCCCGCACCTTTTCCTGCATGGAGGGCATATGCCCCAGCTTCACCGTCACGCCGCTGCGCTCAAGGGCGATGCGGCAGGCGTCGGCGATGCGGCCGCACTGCTCGGCCTCGTTGGTGCTGCCGTAGGCATAGCGGTTCTCCGTCTGGTTGCTGGGGGACAGATAGACCTTAGGCATTGCCGCCGCCCTCCTTATTATAATTATAAGTGGCCGCAGAGATGCACAGCACGGCGCCCAGGAAGGTGTCCGCGGCGGTGATGGTGGTGACGACCTCGTTGGCATACGGCCACGCCCACACGGCGGACAGCGCCTTATACAGCGTGGCCATGGCGGGCAGCACGATGATGACCACCCACTTGAGAATGTCGTACAGTTTATTGGAAATTTTCATAAGCTTCTCCTTTCTTTATTTACGCATGATGATTCTGACTGCTCTCCAGATCGGCGATCCGGTGGTTGAGCACCTTCACCTGCTCCTCCAGAACCGGCACGCGGCGGGCAAAGTTGTTATGCTCCCACACCTCGCGGGTCAGCTCCTCCAGCTTTGTGTCGGTGACGGCCTGCTGCTTTTCCAGCTTGGCCTCCACGTCTTTGGTGGTCTTGTTGCTGGTGACGATCACCCCCAGCAGCGACAGGCCGCCGGTGATGAGCGCCACGATAATGGTTTCCGTCATTTTTCTCCCCCTCCTTCTTGTCCATATTCTTTTGTTCGCGCCCTCCGCCGAAGCCGCAGGTACAGCTCCCCTCTCGGTCGCCCTTCTCCTATTAATAATATATCTCCCGCTTCTTCAACCGGTGCCAAGCCGTTATGCGAAGGTTTCGGCAGGTGGGCGTCCCTCACAGGCTCCCTATGTGGGGTGCATTCGCTCGCGGACGCGCGCCCCCGCCGCAAACAACGTTTTGCTGCCCATGCGCACGCCTCCTTTCTTTTTTATTTCACTTACTCCCCTGCCGATGCCGCAAATTGCAAGTTTGTTGCACGCCCCAGGGCAACATTTTCCATTTGTATAAAAAAAATTGCAGCCCTATCAGGCTGCATCCTCTTACCGCGCGCTTTCCGGGCCGTTTCGACCCAAAAACGAAAAAAACTCCTCTAATATTTTTATAATTTTGTTATAATACTACTCCTTTCCGGAAATGGCAATACAAAAAATTAACGAAAAATTTATATGTTTTTTGTTAATTTTTACGCTTGAAACCCTTTGCGAATGGGTCTATAATCCGAGCATATTTTAGGGGGATTTGTTTTCTCATGAAGGGATTTTGTTGGTTTTTTTCTCTTTATTAGGGAATTTTTGGCCATTTTTGCCCCTGTATTAGCCATTTTAATATGAGGTATTAGTAATTTGCAGATACAGCTGAGCAGGAGGTGGAACTATGCAGACCATGACACGAGCCGAGGCTGTGGACAAGCTGATGGGTCGCTACGCCGGTTATTTTGACATTTCTCCCGCTGAGGAGGAGCAGGCGCCACTGGTGGCCACCTGCGATTTCCACGCTCTTTCCGAAAAATATGTGCTCAGCCGCAAGGCAAAGCTCTGGGAAGCCAGCAGCCACGAATATGTGTACCTGTTTTCCGTGCCGCACCTGACGGAGGAAATATACAACTCCTGTCGGGACTATGCCTATGAGCACGGCATGGCCAAAGTGGAGCCTGGCCCCACACACATGTACAGCTACATCACCGCCATGTTCCTGTGCGACAGCTGCGACGAGGCAGCGAAAAAAGCTCTTCGGAAATGCCGCATCTACAAGAGCTTCAAGATGGCCTACTGGGGTTGGATGGATTTCCACTCGGGTTTGGCGGTGCTGGAGGACGGAAAGGCTTTTTCCAACGCCAGCGGAAGAAGTGCAGCACAGCTGTTGAAAAAAACGCTGTTTTGTAAAGCCAAGAAAAAGACGTTAGGAAAGGAGAAAACTTTATGAATGCTGCATTGTTTTTGATCATTGGCATTGCTGTTCTGGTCGTAGGTTATATTTTCTACGGCGGTTGGCTGGCCAAGAAGTGGGGCATCGACAACAGCCGTGTGACCCCCGCTCATGAATTTGAAGACGGCCAGGACTACTGTCCTGCCAAGGGCCCCGTGCTGATGGGGCATCACTTCTCGTCCATCGCCGGTGCCGGCCCCATCAACGGCCCTATTCAGGCCGCTGTGTTCGGCTGGGTGCCCGTGATGCTGTGGGTGCTCATCGGCGGCATCTTCTTCGGCGGTGTCCATGACTTCGGTGCCCTGTTCGCCTCCATTCGCCACAAAGGTCAGTCCATCGGCGAGGTCATCGGCGACGCCATCGGCTCCAAGGCCAAGAAGCTGTTCATCATCTTCTCCTATCTGACCCTGATCCTGGTGGTGGCCGCTTTCGCATCCATCGTTGCCAACACCTTCAAGGCCACTTACACGGAGACCGGTGCTATCAACTATGAGGCTTCCGCTGCCAACGCTTCCACCGCCATCATCTCCATCATGTTCATCCTGATGGCCATTCTGTTCGGCTTCTTTGTCTATCGCCGCAACGCACCTTTGGGCGTGGCTACCGTCATCGGCGTCATCGGCATCGTGGTCTGCATGGTCATCGGTCTGAACTGGCACCCCATTTATCTGAGCTACACCGTGTGGATGATCATTGTCGGTCTGTACATCGGCATTGCTTCCGTCACTCCTGTGTGGATCCTGCTGCAGCCCCGTGACTACCTGAGCTCCTTCCTGCTGTACGGCATGATGGTTCTGGCTGTGGTTGGTATCGTCGGCGCTCATCCCGACGTGGATATGCCCGCTTTCCTGGGCTTCAAGGATACCCTGGCTCCCAGCGGCACCTCCCTGGGCTATATGTTCCCCGCTCTGTTCGTGACCATCGCCTGCGGTGCTGTGTCCGGCTTCCACTCTCTGGTTGGTTCCGGCACCACCTCCAAGCAGCTGGATCAGGAGAAGGACGCCAAGCCCATCGCTTACGGCGGCATGCTGATCGAGTGCGCTCTGGCTCTGATCTCCGTCTGCGCTGTCGGCTACATCTGGAAAGAGTATGCCGCCGGCACCACCGTTACCCCCACCGTCGTGTTCGCCACCGGTCTTGCCTCCATGTTCTCCAAGGTGTTCGGCGACGGCTGCTACAACGCTGTGTACTCCATGCTGATTCTGGCCGTGTCCGCTTTCTGCCTGACCTCTGTTGATACCGCTACCCGTCTTGCCCGTTATATGTTCGCCGAGTTCTTCGTCGAGCCTGGCCAGACCCGCGAGGATCTGAAGGGCTGGAAGCGCGTTATCACCAATCCCTATGTTGCTACCGCTATCACCGTGGTGGCCGGCGTGGCTCTGGGCCTGACCGGTTATGCCAAGATCTGGGCTCTGTTCGGCGCTGCCAACCAGCTGCTGGCTGCTCTGGGTCTGCTGGCTGTGTGCTGCTGGCTGGGTAAGATCGGCCGCAACAACAAGATGTTCTACTTCCCCATGTTCTTCATGCTGGTTGTCACCCTGACCTCTCTGGTGTTCACCATCAAGGCTCAGGTCACCGGTATCATTGCCGGCGGCGAAGGCGTGGTGTGGTGCTACATCCGCGGCATCATCGGCGTGCTGCTGGTGATCCTTGCCATCGATCTGGTGGTTCAGGGCGTCAAGGCTCTGAGCGCTCAGAAGAAAGCCGCTGCTGCCAAGTAACGCTTTCCATTGTGAGTTTTCTCACCCCTTATAAACAACAAAGAAAGGACTTCCGAAAGGAGGTCCCTTCTTTGTTGTCTGTTTACTTCGCAGAGCGCACCTGCTGTGCGGCTGCATCATAGCGAACGGTCACTGCGTGACCGGTGTTGTCGGTGCCGGTATAGGCGCATTTCACCTGCAGCGCCGTGCCGTCCCAGCAGTCGAAGGACACATCGAAGATGGGATAGCCGGAGGGCTGCGCCGTCGGCACGGCAGGGAAGGCGGCCTTCAGCACTTCGTCGCCCTCATACCACGGGTGCGCCAGAATAAGTCTCATGCTGCCGTCTACCTGTCCGTACCAACGATCATCCGCACCTTGATTAAAATGCCAGGCCTTGCAGTCAAGGCGGGCGGATCCGCCCTGAACGCTCTGGCTGATAGCCAGATAGGCGCTGTCCGGCGACCAGTACAGGCCGGTGATCTTCGTACCGGCGGTAAATATCTCGCCCATGCCGTCATGGGTGGAGCCGTCTCCCATGCGGCGCTGCATACCGGCGGGCTCCGTTACCTTGAGCTGCTGGCCGCTGCTGGTGAACCGCACCACGGTGATGCTGCCGTCCGGCGAGGTGCTGCGCTGGCTGATGAACAGCTTGCCCTGCACCTGAAAGCTGTACATGGCGATGCCCAGCACTGTCAGCAGGATCAGCCCCAACGGCACAGCCAGACCGACAATCCAGCGGCGCATACGGCGGGCGCGGCGCTCCGCCAGCTCCCGCTGGGTCAGGTTCCGCTCCTTACGTCTCTGGGCGATAAATCTGCCCAACATTTCTCGATCCATGGGATCACCTCCGGTCTCATGGTAGCAAACAGGGCCGCTTTACGCAACCGACGGAGCGTTTAGCCGGGTGTTTTACGGCTAAGCGCCAGGTGGATTTTTTTGATAACCTGAAAAGAGCGCTCCGTCGGTGAAGTGACCCCAAAAAGTTAGACAATATTTGAAAAGAAAATTTGTTCAAGCAGC
>OLPA01001624.1_pt1 | contig 18274 bp, 20 predicted proteins | sample 1672811 | NCBI WGS metagenome assembly OLPA01 (sample SAMEA3136726, study PRJEB25190) | human gut metagenome | biome: human gut; feature: human-associated habitat; material: faeces | place: Austria | collected 2013
TCTGCATTGGGACAAAACTCCTCCACGCACTCTGCAATCCACCTCGCTCCATCCGCTGAGACACAACGGATGGAAGCCCTTTGCTCCGGAGTGAGCCGTTCAAAGAACTGAGTGAGGACCGTCTTTCCGAAGCCCTTGCTGCACCACACAACAGAGTTCGTATCATGGTTGACGACCACGGTTATATACTTGTGGCCTTTCTTGTAGCTGGTCTCATCAATACCAATGTTCACCAGCCTGTCAAAGCGGCACGATGATGCTGCTTCCAGGTCATCGTAGACTCGCTTACAGGCACGATCTACCGTATGCCAATCCACTCTCATAAACTCCGAGACAACGGAATGGGAGGTCTGTACGGTCAGCCATGCCAGCGTATCTTCAAAGCTCCTGCAGAACCATGTGTCATGCCGAGCCCAGGGAACGGCAGCTGTAGCATTGCGCAGTGCTTAACTTGTGCTATAAACGTGACATGATGTTGATTTAAAGTAGATGAAAACTTGTACTAAAGTTGATGAAAAGAAGAACAAAAGATGTTAAAGAGTTGATGCCTTGTTGTTATTGACTTTATGAGAAATCGACTATAAAATCGAAGTAAAGAAGCACATTGATGTATGTACTGATCCAAAGAATGATGGGGTTGAAACTACCACGATAAGCCCCAAAACCTAGTGATTTAAGGCATTTGACTTCAACGCATTCTACTTTTACGTTGAAATGATGGGCCTTATCGGCATGGGCAACAACCCCATGGTGGGCGCCACCGTGGCGGTGTCCGTGGCGGTAGCCGAGGCGATGAAGGCGTAAGGGATTTTCCTGATGCCACCGACTTTGCGGTGGCACTATAACGCGATAAACAGGCAGACACGTCATTTTCGGTAAAACGATGATGGCGTGTCTTTTCGTATTTCCTACAAGTACCATTTATGGTATAATCTATTGGGCGCAAGGAGGGTAAATGGGAATTATTGCTTATGTTTTCGGCGGGATAGGGCTGTTCCTGCTGCTGGACGGCGCGGTGCTACATCTGGGCATCGCGGCGGCGCTGCCCTGGTTTACGGCTTTTCTTGCGGGAGCTACGGGGACGCTTATAGCGCTGGTGTGGTACTTCGACATAAAGGCGCGGGAGCGGGCCAAGAAGAAGCGCGGCAAGGCCTTTACCGCCATGATGGTTGACATATGCGTATGCATACTGGCAGTATGCGAGCTGATAGTAAATATGCTTTCGCGGCTGGCGTAAGGGGTATGATATGGCGAATACAAAGCTCAAACCACTTTATTTGTTGGATATTTTCCGGGAAATGACGGACGAGCGGCACAGGATGACTGTGCCTGAGCTGCTGGAGGAGCTGCAAAGGCGGGGCATTACGGCCGAACGCAAGGGCATTTACCGGGACATAGACGCGCTCATACAGTATGGCGCCGACATAAAACACACCGGTACGGGGTACTATCTCGCCAGAGGAGAGCTTTCAAGGGATGAGCTTAAATGCCTCATCTGGGCTCTGCGCTCGGCAAATTTCTTATCAGATAAGCGGACGGCGGCATTGCTGGAAAAGCTTAAAGGCATAGTCGGAATGCAGCTGGCTGCGCTGACTCTGCCGGAAGATGGCGCAATGAAATGCCCGGACGATCAAATGATAGAGAATATAGACCGGCTTAGCGTAGCCATAGAACAGCGGCGGCAGGTTACGTATTCGGATAAAGACCACATGGACGGGCTGGCGCGGCGGCTGCGGATAAGCCCGTATGCGCTGTTATGGCTAAAGAAGGGCTGCTGCGTACTGTGCAACCAAGAGGGGCAGAGCGGCCTAAGCTGCCTCGAGCTGGCGAACATGAGCTCCATAAGGCCGGACATGACCCCGTGGCGAAACTATAGCGAGATAAGCAGGTACAGGGAGTTGGATCTCGATGACATAGCCGCGCGGCTGGAGGCGGGCGAAGACATATGCAAGCTGTAGCGAATATAACATAATAAATTAAGTATCGAAGTACCAGAATAAACCACGGGAGGCCATAGATATGAGCAATAGAAGCAAGAAGATCAAAAGGGCAAAGCTGATAAGCGGCACAGTGCTTATGGTTCTGTTCCTGCTGCTGATAGCAGCGCTTAAGATAATAGACGTGCAGCCAATAGGCCCGCAGGGGTCGGAGGTGGGCTTCGCTTCGCTGAACGGCGCGTTTCACCGGCTGACTGGCGTGAATATGACATGGTACGACATAACCGGGGCACTTGGAATGGTATCCATAGCTGTGGCATGCGGCTTCAGCCTGTTTGGCCTTTGGCAGCTCATAAAACGCAGGAGCCTGAGCAGGGTGGATCGGGACATATATGCCCTGGCAGGGCTGTATATAGCCATGGGAATAGTGTATGTGCTGTTTGAAAAGGCAGTTGTAAATTATCGGCCAATAGACATGGGCGCAGGTCTTGAGCCTTCCTTCCCATCCTCCCATACCATGCTTACCTGCTGTATAATGTCCTCCGCCATATGGCAGTTCAGGAGACGCATAAAACCGGGCGTTCTGCGCGGCATAGCGGTGCTGCTTTGCGCGGTGCTGATGGTTGTGACAGTAGCAGGCCGTGTGGTATCCGGCATACACTGGATAACCGACATAGTAGGAGGTATTTTGATCTCTGCATCGCTCATGGCATTTTACAGGGCGGCGGCTATCAGGTAAAACCGCGGGCATTATAAAAGCCCCCTTCCGAATCGGTACGGAGGGGGCTTTTATAATGCCATTTACTTGGAAATTATCCTCATCCATGCGTCGTTGTAGACGTTTATAAAGTCGCCCAGGTCGTGGAATATCTCGCATTTTTCGAGGTAGGCAGGATCCGGATTGTATGTGGGATTATCTATGTAGCCGGCGCCCATCAGCTCAAGAGCGGCGCTGTTGGGGGTAGAGTAGCCGATGTATTCGGCGTTCTGTGCGGCTACATCGGGCTCACAGAGGAAGTCGATGAACTTCTCGGCTTCCGCGGCGTGCTTGCTGGTCTTTGGAATTATGATGTTGTCGAACCAGAGGTTGGTGCCGCTATCGGGGCAGGCGTAAGCCAGATCGGGGTTGCCATCCTCGGGGTCCATGCACCACATGGCGTCTCCGCTGTAAACTACCGCCAGCGCTGCGCCGCCGCCTATCATGCGGTCCTTGATGTCATCGCCAAGGTAGGCCTGAACCAGCGGCTTCTGGGCGATAAGGGCTTCCTCGGCGGCCGCAATGTCAGCTTCGTTGCGGGTGTTTATGGAGCAGCCCAGCTTCATGAGGGTGATGCCTATGGTATCGCGTATGCTGTTGTACATCAGTATCTGGCCGGAGTATTTCTCGTTCCAGAGTATATCCCAGCTGTTAACGGGATCGTCAACCATGGTGGTGTTGTAGAGTATGCCTACGGTGCCCCACATGTATGGAATGCTGTACTTGTTGTCGGGATCGAAGTCGAGATCCATGAAGCGGGGATCGATGTTCTTTAGGTTGGGTATGTTGTCCTTGTTTATCTCGTGGAGCAGGTCCATGCCGATAAGCTTTTCGATTATATAGTCGGAGGGGAAGCAAAGGTCGTAAATGCAGTCTTCCTGCTGGAGCTTTACAAGCATCTCCTCATTGTTGGCGAGGGTAGTATAGTTGATCTTTATGCCGGTCTCATCTTCAAAGCGGGTGATGAGTTCTTCGTCGATGTAATCGCCCCAGTTGAGGACGTTCAGCGTTACGGTATCCGCGCTCTTTGCGCAGCCGGCGAAGAGGCTTATAGCCATGACGATCATCAGCAGAAAGGCTATCTTTTTCATTTACTGTATTATCTCCTTTATTTAAAATCTGTTGTGGATAATATTACCGCGTGATACTGAGCTTTTTGCGCTGGGTCTCTGCGGCTCTCTCCTCGTTTATGCTCTTGAGGTTTATGAATACCAGAAGGGCTACGACGACTACGAACATTATGGTACAGAGGGCGTTTATCTTGGGGCTTATGCCGCGACGGGCAATGCCGTAGATGTAGATGGAAAGATTCTGTATGCCGTCTGTTGCGAACCAACTCACCACGAAGTCATCAAGGCTCAGGGTGAAGGCCAGAACGAAGCCTGATACTATGCCGGGCATTATGTCGGGTATAACTACCTTTCGTATGGCCATCATGGGGGTACAGCCAAGGTCCATGGCCGCCTCGTAGAGCAGATTGGAGCTTTGGCGCAGCTTGGGCATCACGGAGAATATCACATAAGGGATATTGAAGGTGATGTGGGCTATGAGCATCCTCGTATAGCTGCCCTTTATGCCCATTGCCGCAAAGAGCATCATGAAGCTGATACCTGTGACCAGGTCCGGGTTGACCATTGGAAGACGTGATATATTCTCCACCACAGCCCTCGGCCGCTTCTTCATGGAATGTATGCCTATTGCGGCGAAGGTGCCTATGAAGGTGGCCACAAGTGCGGATATCACGGCTACAGAGAGGGTCACCATGAGGGCGTTCATAATGGTGGAGTCGTGCATCAGCACCTCGTACCATTTGAAGGAGAAGCCGGTCCAGCGCGCCATGGACTTGCTGCCGTTGAAGGAAAACACCATCAGCACAAGGATGGGAGCGTACAGGAATATCAGCATTAGTCCAAGGTAAGTGCCGCGAAAAAAGTTTCTGAGCCTTTTCACCAGAGCATACCTCCTTCATCGCCGGAATCACGCTCCGCACGGCGCATGACCGCCATGGAGAGCAGTACCAGAATAAGCAGAATAAAGCTGAGCGCGCTGCCTACGGGCCATGCGGACTGGCCCAGAGTAATGAACTGGTTCTCTATGAGATCGCCGTAGAGCAGGAATTTGCCGCCGCCCAGCAGGCGGGAAATGGCGAATGTGGTTATTGCGGGAATGAACACCATAGTTATTCCGGATATTATGCCGGGTACCGATTGAGGCAGAACCACCTTGATAAAGCAGGTGATGGGGTTTGCGCCGAGGTCGGCCGCGGCTTCCACCAGTGAGCGGTCCAGCTTTACCAGCACGGAGTATATGGGCAGCACCATGAAGGGAAGGAAGTTATACACAGTGCCAAGCATCACGGCGCCCTCGGTGTAGAGTATCTGCTGGGAGGGCAGACCAAGAAGCTCCAGCAATGTGTTTAAAACGCCGTTGCTGTCAAGGAGTACCTGCCAGGCATATGTCCTGAGCAGGAAGTTCATCCACATGGGCACTATGAAAAGCACGTAGAGTATTGCCGCCTTGCGCTTGTTCATTGTGGAAAGTATGTAGGCTATGGGGTAGCCCAGTATGAGACATATGGCCGTGGCCTTGAGGGCTATCCATATGGAGCGGCCAAGCACCTCCATGTATATCTCATTTGAAAGCACGGAGGTGATATTGCCGAGTGTCAGGCCTTCGTCAGACCTGAAGGCGAAGAGCACGATGAGAAGCATCGGCACGAGTATGAATATAAGCATCCATACTATGTACGGATAGGAAAATACCTGACGCTTGAGCTTCATGGCTTTATTCCTCCTCTGCGGCTGCTGCGGCATCTGCTATCTCGTCCTCAGTGAGCAGCTCCTGCTCGTCGTGCTTGAGACTCTTATGCATTATGTGTATGGCGTCGGGAACTATCTCGAGGCTTATTTCAGTATCCGGCGCAACGTAGTCGGTGGAGTGTACAGTCCATGTGAAGCTGCCCGTCTCTACCCGGAACTCGTAGTGCACGCCCATGAACAGAACGCTCTTTATGGTGCCCTTCAACGCAGTCTTGCCGAGGGGCATTATGTCTATATCCTCTGGGCGGACTACAACGTCTACCGGGGTGTTTCTGCCGAAGCCTGCGTCAACGCACTCGAAGTCTATGTTATGGAAGCGCACCCTGTAATCCTCCAGCATGGTGCCGGGGATTATGTTGCTCTCACCTATGAACTTTGCTACAAATACGTTCTTGGGCTCGTTGTATATGTCGGCGGGGGTACCTATCTGCTGTATGACGCCCTCGTTCATGACGACTATGGTGTCGCTCATGGTCAGGGCTTCCTCCTGATCATGGGTGACGTAGATAAAGGTTATGCCCAGCTTCTGCTGCATGCGCTTGAGCTCTATCTGCATGCCCTTGCGGAGCTTGAGGTCCAGCGCGCCCAAAGGCTCGTCGAGGAGCAGCACACGGGGGCGGTTTACCAACGCACGCGCGATTGCCACCCGCTGCTGCTGGCCGCCTGAGAGCTGGTCGATGTACCTGCTGCCGTAGCCCGCCAGGTTCACGAGCTCCATCATCTCGTTTACGCGGGACTCTATTTCGTCCTTGGGCAGCTTCTGTATCTTAAGGCCGAAGGCTATATTGTCGAATACGTTGAGATGGGGGAACAGGGCGTACTTCTGAAAGACCGTATTTACCTGACGGCGGTAGGGCGGGACGCCGCTTATGTCCTTGCCGTCTACCAGTATCTGGCCGTTGTCGGGCAGGGTAAAGCCCGCTATAAGGCGCAGCATGGTAGTTTTGCCGCAGCCGGAGGGGCCGAGCAGGGTAAGAAACTCGCCGTCGCGTATGTAGAGGTTTATATCCTTTAATACATCGGTATCATCGTAGGTCTTGGTTATGTTTTTTAGGTCTATCAGATGCTTGCTCATTTGCAGTTACCTCGATAAATTATTTAGAAGGAAGGAGGGGTGGCTACCCATATAAGCCGGGCCCCGGTCTTGCCGGTATTCTGTATCCAGTGTACGCTGGCAGGTTTGAAGCAGAAGCTGTCGCCCTTGCGCACCCGGTACTTTTCTTCGCCAATGTGGAGTACTACGCTTCCATGCAGGACGAATCCGAATTCTTCGCCTTCGTGGGGGTTTTCCTCATAGGTAGAGCCGCCGGGCTCAAGGGTTATCATAATAGGCTCAAGGCAGTTCTTCTGGGCGTTTGGTACCAGCCAACGTACTACGTAGCCTGCCTCGGTCTCTTCTTTTTCAAACATGTCCTCTGAGGTGAAGACTATCTTTTCAGGCCTGGCCTCGGTGAAAAATTCCGAGAGGTTTGTGCCCAGCGCTTCAAGTATGTCGGTAAGGGTGGCTATGGAGGGTGAAGTCAGATCCCGCTCAAGCTGGGATATAAATCCCTTGGAAAGCTCTGTGCGGGCGGCCAGCTCCTCCTGTGTGAGGCCAAGCTTTTGTCGGTATCGCCTGATTTTTTCGCCGATGTTTACCATTTGATGCGCCTCCTTGTCTGCGCGCGGCGTAAATAAACCTGAAGTTTAGGTATTCTAAACAGCCGAGTACAATTAAAACACCTTTCGACATAAAAGTCAATGGCTTTTGTAAAGTAATACGAAACTTTAGGTTTAAAATTTGTGCGCTGGAAAAAACTGCCACAAAAACTATAAAACCCCGGTGAAAAACACCGGGGCGAAAAGGAAGCGGCTTTAGAAGCCCACTACGCAGCTTGGATGCAGGTAGCCCTGAAGGCCGTTTACCTCGCAGAAGTACCAGTTGCCGGCTACGGAGATGATCTTTACAGGGGTACCGGGTTCCAGCTCGGCTATAACACCGTACTCGGAGCCGGGACCGGAGCGGAAATTGGCAATGATGCCATTTTTTACACGCGCACCGGAGGAGGGAGCGGATGCTGATCCCGTACCGGTCTGAGTCTGTGCCTGGGATTGAGGTACGGCGGCGACGGTGGTGCCATCGGAGTAGCTGCCGTCCGGGTTGGGGTATAGAAGCGTATCGGTGAGCTTTACGTATTTTGTGCGCATATAGCCGGATACGCCGTTATAGCTTCCGTACAGCCAGCCACTGCCGGCCTGCTCGGTGACGTTTACCGTTTTGCCCTTGGGTATGGTGGTAATGGTGCTGGAGGAACGGCTGGCGCTGGAGTAGACATAGGTCTTGCTTGTGGCGGTGTAGGCCTGGGTGGTGCGTACGTTGTCAGGGTCGCAGGTGAGATACATGGTCTTGACATAGCCCAGCTTGCCTGCGGGGGTGCGTACTTTACACCATTCGGCGCCTATCTGTAAAAGCTCTACATGGTCTCCATAGTTGAGCTTGGCTACAGTTTTATCCTTGCTGTTGGAGAAGCCGGAACGGACGGGAACATCGTTCAGCTTAACGGTAGCGGGCACCTCGGGAGGGGTGGCGTGGGAATCGGAAGGCTGCTGGTAGCTGCTGTAATCGGGTATGGCGCTCTTGAGCCGGCTTACAAGGTAGGGGTCTGCCGCCTTGTTCTTTACTATGTTGCAGAGGGTTCCCGGTGGGCAGTTGTAGTATATCCACTGGGCGACGTGGGGCAGCACCCTTACGCAGCCGTGGGAGACATTCTTGCCCAGGTTTTTGTAGGCGGATTTGGACATGGAGGAAAGCTTCTTGGACTTGTACATTACGGAATGGATGTATACGCCTCGCACTACCTGAGTCCAGTACTGGGCGTATTCGCCGTAAGCTACGAAGTAGCCAAAACGCTCTTTGAGGTCGCCTAGCCGGAACTTGCCGCTGCCGGTAGGAGTCTTATCGCTGCCGGTGGTGCAGAGGCTTTGCAACACTGCGTTGCCGCTCTGGTCGTATACGGTTATGACCTGATTCACAAGGTCTATCTCTATGCTGTACCTGTTGGGATCGGTATTATCGTAATCCACCTTGCTGGTAAAGCCGGATAAGACCGCAGCATGGGCGATAGACGGCGTGAGGGAAAGGAGCGTTACAAGGCATAGAGCAAGTGAGAGCAAGCGTCTTTTCATTGCAGTAAAATCATCCTCCGATCAAAGTATTTATGTTGAGCGGAACCGTCAGGTGGTCCGCCTGTTCATCATGGTAGTAAGGAAGAAACCTATCGCGGCCAGCATGAGATACAGCAGCTCCGTGAAAAACGGTGCGAATCCGGGAAAGATGAGCACTGTAGTGCCTATGAGAAAGCCCATCACGGAATAGTTTGCCCCGGCGGGGTGCCTGCGGAACATATTGTGCACAAAGACTACCAGCAGAATGCCTACGATAAGCGCGCTGCAGCCAGCACATATGAGATAAGGTATTTCCAGCCTTGTGAGAGAGGAGAGCAGTGGCTCGTATAATCCCATGAACATCAGTATGAAGGAGGTGCTGATGCCGGGGATTACTATGCCTATGGCGATTATTCCGCCGGCCAGGGCCGCCGTAAGGTAGTTGTACTCCCAGGGATTGCTGCCGGTGAGTTTATCGTCCAGTATGGCTATTGCCGCCACAAGCACGGCGCCCAGCAGCGAGCATATGGCGTATTTTAAGGAGAAGGGCTTGCCGGCTTCTTTTATGATAGAAGGAATGCCGCCCAGCACCATGCCTATGAGCATATACATGAAGGGCATGTTCCAGTTTTTCAGCAGCCACTCCAGCGCAAAGGCACAGCCGAATACGCCTATGGCAACACCCAAGCCGTAAGGCCACAGGAAGCTGAAGCTCTTTTTAAAATTGGAAAACAGGCCGATTATGGCGTCCAGAGCCTCCTGATATACGCCGAAAGCAATGGCCATTATACCACCGCTTGCCCCGGGTATTAACCCCGCTGCGCCTATGAGAGTGCCTTCCAGCACTGCTTGTAATGTATTTCGGCTGCGCATAAAGCGTACCGCCTTCCTCCGCGTCAGTATATATCCAAATACTAACACATATGTAAAGCTTTGGCACGGGTTTCGGCGGTGTATTCAAAAAAATTTAAAAATTTGACAAAAAGAAAAGGGGTTAGGCCCCCTTATTTTCAGAAACAGTGGTGTATAGCGAAACGCCAAGAACTATCGCGCCGCCTATGAGCTCCCTTGCCGTGGGCAGCATCCCAAGTACCAGTGCCGCAAGTACTATGCCATACACCGACTCCATACCGGCAATGATGCCTGCGGTCTGCACCTTTACCCGGCGCAGACTGCTTACGAAGAGGGAGTGGGCGAATGCGGTACAGAACACTCCCAGGACGGCGATCAGCGTTATATCAATTCCGGTGACGGCAGGACGCATGACGGCTACAAAGGGCAGCAGCACAACTGCCGCCGCGCACTGCTCATAAAAGCACACCACGCTGCCGGGATAGACGGCTGAGAAGCGGCGGTTCATGAGGGAAAGCAGGGCGTATGTCAGCGCCGACAGCATACCCCATGCAAGCCCCGCAGGCGAGAAACCGGCAAGGTCATCCAGGGGAACCAGCACGAATACGCCTATCAGCATGACGATCGCGCATATGACGCTTTTCAGCCTTAGCTTTTCCCTGAACATTACGGGCTCTATAAAAGTAACGAACAGAGGGAAGGTCGAAAAGGTTATGGTGCCCACCGCCACGCTCGCTACCCGAACGGACTCGATAAAACTGAACCAGTGCAGTGCAAGCACCGCTCCGGTTATGACCAGCCACATAAAGTCGGACTTACTTTTGAGATTTATGGAGGTTTTTGTGGCCATGCACAGAATGTAAAGCGTTATCGACGAGAAAAACACCCGCCCGAAGGTTATCATCATGGAGCCGGTGGTTATGCCCTTGCTTATTACGCCGGCCAGGCCGAACAACAACACGGCGCCGTGTATCATCAGGAGGTCACTTAGATTGTTCTTTTTGCGCTCCATATTTTCGCCCTCCACAGTATAGAAACTATAGCTATAAACACAGGGAATTATATATCACTCAACCTGGTTTTTCCATGCTTAAGGAAAAAATAATTGGAAAAATAAAAAATAACTCTTTACTTTATCGCAGTAAAGTGATATAGTACTAAAGCAAGAGGACGCAAAAAATATTTTTGATATACAAAGGAGAGAAAAACTATGAAGAAGATCGCTGCACTTGTTATGGCAATGCTGATGGTTGCCTGCCTTTTTGCGGGCTGTGCAAAGAAGGAAGCGGCCAATGACGACCTGAGCTATGTAAAGGACAAGGGTACGCTGGTAATAGGCATCACCGAGTATGCTCCCATGAATTATTATGACGACAGCGGCAAGCTCATAGGCTTTGACACCGAGTTTGCCGAGGCCGTTTGCGAAAAGCTGGGCGTTGCTCCTGAGTTTACCGTTATCGACTGGAACACCAAGGAAGTGGAGCTTAAGGCCAAAAATATAGACTGTATCTGGAACGGCTTTACTATCCGCGAGGACCTGAAGGAGAGCATAGATTTCAGCAATGCATACTGCAAAAACATGCAGGTGGCGGTTATAAAGGCCGAGAACTCCGGCAAGTATACCGGCCTCGCTTCCCTTGCCAAGGCGAACATAGTTGCCGAGGCCGGCTCCTCCGGCGAGAGCGCCGTAGCAGATTGTGAAGAACTCAAGGAATGCAATTACGTGGGCGTATCCAAGATGGCTGACGCGCTTCTTGAAGTCAAGGCCGGCACTGCGGACGCGGCGGTAGTGGACTATGTGATGGCAAAGGCTATGGTAGGAGAGGGTACGGATTATTCCGACCTTCAGATAGTAGACGGCATCGAGCTTGCATATGAGGAGTACGGCATAGGCTTCCGCAAGGATTCCAACCTTGTGGAAAGCGTAAACAAGGCTATGGACGAGATGATCGCCGACGGCTCCCTCAAGGCTATTGCCGACAAGTATGGCCTTGCGCTGATGGCTGACTGATAAAGCACAATAAGAGCAACTTAACAAGGGCAGGGGAACCCCCTGCCCAACATTGCGATAATAAAGGATTTTTGACAGTATGCTGCTTACCGTTACCCAGAAGCTCCTGGAGGGCTTCGGCACCTCCTGCATAATATTTATAGTGACCCTGCTCGCGGCGCTGCCGCTGGGCTTAGTCATTGCCTTCGGCTCCATGAGCAGGTTTAAGCCCATAGCATGGCTTACCCGAGGCTTTGTGTGGATAATGCGGGGCACCCCCCTGATGCTTCAGCTTATGATAGTTTACTATGGCCCCGGCCTGCTATGGGAGGGCAATTCGGTCTCCCGGCTTTCCGCGGTGCTCATAGCCTTCTCTGTCAACTACGCCGCGTATTTCTCGGAGATTTACCGGGGAGGCATAGAGAGCATACCCAGAGGTCAGTACGAGGCGGGGCAGGTGCTGGGCATGACAAAGAAGCAGGTGTTCTTCAACGTCATACTGCTTCAGGTGGTAAAGCGTATAGTGCCGCCCCTTGGAAACGAGATGATGACACTGGTAAAGGATACCTCGCTTGCCCGCGTTATCGCATGCAAGGAGATAATAATGATAGCGCAGGAGTACATATCGGTAAAAGGCCTCATATGGCCGCTGTTCTACTCGGGGCTGTTCTATCTGTTATTCTGCGGAGCGCTGACAGTGATCCTTGGCCGCGTAGAAAAGAAACTGGACTATTTCAGGGTGTAAGCTTATGCCGATGCTGGAAGTAAAAAACATAAAGAAAAACTTTGGCGATACCGAAGTATTGAAGGGACTCGACTTCTCTCTCGAAAAGGGCGAGGTGCTGGCCATAATCGGCTCCTCAGGCTCGGGCAAGACTACGCTTTTAAGGTGTCTGAACTTCCTTGAAAGCCCTGACGAGGGGCAGATAACCGTAAACGGCGAGACGCTGTTCGACTCTGATGCCCACTCCGTCCCAAGCGAGGAGGAGATACGTAAAAAGAGGCTGCACTTTGGATTGGTGTTCCAGTCCTTCAACCTTTTCCCTCAGTATACCGCGCTGCAGAACGTAAAGCTTGCTCCCGAGCTAATGCTGGCGGAAAACCCCGATCGCGGCAGCATGAAGGAGGCCAAGGCCGATATAGACAAAAAAGCCAGGGAACTCCTTGCAAGGGTAGGACTGAGCGGCAGGATGGATTCCTACCCTCATCAGCTTTCCGGAGGCCAGCAGCAGAGGGTCGCCATAGCCCGCGCCCTCGCCATGAACCCGGATATACTTTGCTTTGACGAGCCCACATCGGCGCTGGATCCCGAGCTTACCGGCGAGGTGCTGAAGGTAATAAGGAGCCTGAAGGGCGCCGACAGTACAATGATAGTCGTAACTCACGAAATGGAGTTTGCAAAGAACGTAGCGGATAAGGTATTATTTATGTCAGAGGGTGTCATCGAGGAGATGGGCACGGCGGAAGATGTGTTCAACAACCCCAGGAGCGAGCGCACCAAAGCCTTCTTTGCAAATTTCGGGGAGCAGCAATAATAAATGACGGGCATAGTTGAGGTGGACGTACACGGCATGAACCAGATACAGGCGCAGATAGCCATAGATACGGCGCTGCGCAGGGCAAACGCTTCGGTCTACCGCATACGCATAATACATGGCTATACCCACAACACCATACTGCGGGATATGGTGCAATACAAATACAGAAACCACCCCAAGGTAAAAAGAATAGCCCCGGGCAGCAACCCGGGGCAGACTGATTTAATATTAAGGGAGCTGTTTTAGAATATGCCGTCAAGGCAGTCAAGGGCATCTTTCCCAAACATATCCGAATAGTCGGACCTGGCAAGGCTAACAGCCATAGCGCCGTCGTTGCCAAGCTCTTCCATAAGCACGTCTCCTACAGTATGCAGTATGTGGGCGGTGTGAAAGGTAAAGTCCTTTATGCAGGCATTGCCCAGGGACTTTTTCTTTTTGTTCAGCGCCTTTATCTGCTTGTGGGTCAGCCCCTCGCCCCAGCTGAACCGGCAGCAGTCGCCGCCCCAGCTCATGGGCGGGTTCAGCTGGGTGCAGGTGAATTCCGGATTGAAGCCCTGGAACCAGGCGTTGTCTATGTTGCAGCAGTAGTACTTGCCGTATTCTGTGAGGCCGTGCTTTGCCCATGCGTCGCACCAGGCGCACTTGGCTATGTAGGTATGGAGGATAGGCGTGCCGCAGGTTATGCCGAATTCCATCTGGCCCGGAAAGTCAGGCTTCCATTCGCCGTATGCCTGGCTGTTGAGTACGGTGAGCTTATCGCCCCGCTCAAGGGCGTTCAGCGCCATGCGCCGGCCACGCTCGTTGCCGTAACGGGTCATTCCGGCGAGTATGGCTTCTTTTCCCTTTTCACCTGAAATCTCTATGGCGTGCTTTGCCAGCAGCGCGAACATTACGGCATGATGTTCTATAGTAAGCGGCATGTGTAACCTCCTTATCCGTTTAAAAGCTCTGTTACTTCTTCCATAGTGGGCATTGCGGGTATTCCGCCGCGCCTGCCTATGCAGAGGCTGGCTGTGGCGCAGCCCACACGGGCGAAACGTACCATATCGTCTATGCTTACCTCGTATACGCTCTTGCCGCTCTTTACAAATTCGCTCAAGAAGCCGCCGAAGAACGCATCGCCTGCGCCGGTGGTGTCCACCGCATCGCATGGGAAGGCGGGTACCGAGCGCTGTTGGTCGCCGGTAGCCACTACAGTTCCCCCCTCTCCCAGGGTTATGACTATGAGAGCTACGCCTTCCTTACGCAGTACCTTTATGGCGGTATCCACGTCGTCTATGCCTGCGGCGAAAGGCATTTCCTCCTGGGAAAGCTTGATTATGTCCACTATGGGCAGTATGGAGCGTATCTGGTCGCAGGCGGCAGCATCGTCGGCCCAGAGGGAGGCGCGGTAGTTGGGATCGTAGCTCACCGCTGCTCCTGTGGACTTGGCGGTGATGAGGGCCTGCCAGGTTGACGAGCGGCTGGGCTCTGCCGTAAGGGAGACAGAGCCTACGTGGAATACTTTTGTATTGCGCAGGAGCTGCTGATTCAATTCGTTGGGCCTGAGCAGCGTGTCCGCCCCCGGATCGCGTATAAAGGAGAACTCCCTCTCGCCGCTGTCGCTCAGCGCGACGAAGGCAAGGCTCGTGGCCGCGGCCGGGTCCATGACGAGCCCATCGGTATTTATTCCCGCCCGCTCTGCTGCGGCCTTCAGGAAGCGGCCGTGCATATCGTCGCCCACCTTGCCTATAAAGGCGGTGGAAAGCCCCTGCTTTGCCGCTGCCGCAAGGAGGTTGGCCGGTGCGCCGCCGGGGTTTTGCTCAAAGAGCGGGTAGCCCGCCGGGGAAAAACCAGCCTGAGTAAAGTCCACCAAAAGCTCGCCAAGAGCGGTAATATCTGCCATATTAAAACGGTTCCTTTCGAATACAATCGGGTTGAGTCAAGTAATTATACCATATTTTTGTGCGATTTGGCCCGCCGCTTGATAAAAACCAGGGATTGTGTAATAATACAAAGAAGAATTTACAGCGAGGACGTAAACGCCGCATGTTCATAGACCATTTTGCGCTGGGAATGCGCATGCCAAAAGAAAACATGGATATCGGCCCAAAGGGCTGCATGGAAAAGCTGCTTTCCGGCCTTACACGCTACAATATTTCAGGCTTGGGCCTTTCCGGCGGCTGGGTGGAGGACGTGTATGTGATAGTGATAATGGGCGGCAGCCTGAGCTTTATGCGCAATGTTTACAGGCGCATACTTGCCAATGAGGATTTCTGTGCGCTGCTCTGCAAGGATAGGCCCTTTATCGAAAACAACCGCCTGGCAAGAATGCCGGAGCTGGAGTCCTTCGGCATGGTGGATGAGAACGGCGCCTTTCTCGGCGGCAACTGCTGCTTTGGCCTTACCGTGAGATAAATATATACGGGTAATCAACTAAAAGCTTTCCGCATAGGTTTATACAAATACGACCTGTACAAGGAGGCTTTTTTATTATGTACATCTATACCGTAAAGCCGGGAGATACGTTGTTTGACATCGCCCAGAAAAACGGCGTGACGATTTCTGCGCTGGTGGCCGCGAACCAGCTCAGCGACCCGTATAAGCTGCCTGTAGGCCTTGCCCTCGTGATACCCGGGCAAAGCATACGGGAACGCAGCATTGTGGTTAACGGATACGCCTTCCCCGGAATATCGGATATAGCGCTGCTGGGCGCCCTGCAGTATCTCACCTATCTCTCGGTGTTTTCCGCGAAGACCCGCATTGACGGCACCATTACGGAGCTTAACGATACGGCGCTTATACGCAAATGCTACGTGAACGGCGTCGCGCCCGTGCTTACCCTCACTAACCAGCGTGAGAGCGGCGGCTTCAGCGGGGACATAGCCCATGCGGTGATAGCCGACGAGGAGGTTAAAACAAAGCTTATACAGAATGTGATGGAATATCTGGATCGCCGCAATTACTTCGGCCTGAATATAGATTTCGAGTATGTAAGAGAGGAGGACAGGACTCTTTATACGCAGTTTTTGTTGGACTTTGCGGCGGCGCTGCGCAGAGTAGGCTACAGCCTTTCGGTTGCCCTTGCGCCCAAGATAAGCCAGGAGCAGTCCGGGCTGCTTTATACCGCCCACGACTATGGGGCTGTTGGAAGCATCGCGGATAAGGTAATAATTATGACGTACGAGTGGGGCTATACCTACGGGGAGCCCATGGCGGTGGCGCCTATAGACAAGGTACGGCAGGTGCTGGACTATGCAGTCATGGAGATGCCTCCGGAAAAGATACTGATGGGCATGGCAAACTACGGCTATAGCTGGACACTACCCTACAAAAAGGGGACTGCCGCGCGGCCGCTGTCCCTGTCTGAGATACCGCAAACCGCATATAGCCAATACGCCGATATACGCTTTGACGATACGGCACAATCGCCTTTCTTCAGGTATTACGACAGCGCCGGAACGGAACATATCGCCTGGTTTGAGGATCCGCGCAGCATAGAGGCTAAGCTGAAGCTGGTGAGTGAGTATGGCCTTGGCGGCGTGAGCTATTGGAACATAAATACACTGTATCGGCCCAACTGGGCGGTGCTTTCCGGAATGTACGGCATAGAAAAGGTGTTCGGGCAGGGTTAACCCCTGCTCGGGGTATCGCCAAGGTGGCGTTTAGCCACTTTTTGACAGTATCAAGGGCGGCCATCGGGCCACCCTTTTAGTTTGATATTTTTTTGCTTTTTTTTGAGGAATTAGCATTGACTTTGAACAGAATAGTATATATAATACATATCGTAAAGCTCCGGTAACGTTACCGGTAAGGTTTTCAGCAACCATTTCAGCAAACGTCAAAAACAGGCGGCGCTTAAAATGACCATAAAAGATATCGCAAAACTCAGCGGCGTAAGCGTAAGCACCGTTTCCCGTGTACTGAACAACAGACCGGATGTAAGCGAGGTTTGCAGAAGCCGGGTAAATGCCGTAATACAAAGCTCAAATTACATTCCCAACAACAGCGCAAGGGATCTGGTGAAGACCAGGTCCGATGCCATAGGTCTTGTGGTGCGCGGCGTATCCAACTCCTTTTATACAGACATTATCCGTTCCATAGAAGAAAGTATAGACGCGGCGGGCTATACCATGGTGATGCGCCACATAGCCTCCTGTGACGACGAGGTTAAGCGCGGCGCAGAGATGGAGAGAGAAAAGCGCCTTCGGGGCATAGTGTTCCTGGGCGGCTGCCACGACTACACAAAGGAGCGGATAAAGCTCCTCAACGTACCCTTCGTGTGCTGCTCATACACTAACCGCTACGGCGACCTTGACGATGACGAGTATTCTTCAGTGTCTATCGCGGACGAGGATGAAGCATACAAGGCTGTAAACGAGCTTTACAGGAATGGGCACAGGCGCATTGCGGCGCTGATATCCACGCCTGACGACTGGTCCATAAGCCAGCTCCGTTATCGGGGCTACAAGAGGGCGATTGAGGAGCACGGCCTGCCCTTTGATGAAAGCCTTGTGGTTTCGGCGGGCAGCTTTAACATAAAAGACGCCTACGCTGCAATGAAGGAGCAGCTTAATAGAAACTGCGACTTTACTGCGGTATTCGCCATAGCGGACGACATGGCCATAGGCGCCATGAAGGCCCTCCGCGAGGGGGGCAAACGGGTGCCCGAGGACTGCTCGGTAATAGCTATCGACGGCCTGACGGTATCCGACTATATACAGCCTACGCTTACCACCCTATGCCAGCCAATGCATGAGATGGGAAAGAAAAGCGTGGAAATACTTCTCGACATGATAGAGGGCCGGGGAGGAAACAGGCATCTAACACTGGAGACAAAGCTCCGCAGAGGCGCTTCGGTAAAAGATCTGAGTTAAATTTGCGCGGCCTTTGCCGTGCAGAAATGAAATAAAAAGAGAGGATAACAAAATGAAGAAGTTTTTGGCATTGCTGCTGACTGTTGCTATGGTATTCGCGATGGCAGCCTGTTCTGCACCTGCTGCAGACGAGACTAAACCCGCCGAGGAAGGCACTGCGGCGCCCGCGGAGGAGACCTCCGAGCAGCCCGCTGCATCCGGTTCCGTCTATTATCTCAACTTCAAGCCCGAAGCCGACGCCGCTTGGCAGGAGCTGGCTAAGAAGTACACCGAGCTCACCGGAGTACCCGTAAAGGTCGTTACCGCTGCTTCCGGCGACTATCAGACCACTCTGACCTCCGAGATGGACAAGAGCGAGGCCCCCACGCTGTTCCAGTGCGG
>OLPA01001638.1_pt1 | contig 18158 bp, 16 predicted proteins | sample 1672811 | NCBI WGS metagenome assembly OLPA01 (sample SAMEA3136726, study PRJEB25190) | human gut metagenome | biome: human gut; feature: human-associated habitat; material: faeces | place: Austria | collected 2013
CTCCGCGCCCCGCGCAGGCCGGCGGGGATAAAAAAGCCCCCGGCCGGAAAGCCCGGTCGGGGGAGAGGCTATGTACATGGGAACAGGTGCCGTACGGCCCTTTCACCTCCCGTTATGCAGTGGGAGCGCCCGGTGGAATGCTGCTTCAGGGGGTCGGGGTTTCGCCGGATTCGGAAGCAGGGTTTTGTCCCTCACCGCCGGAGGGCTGCTGCTTATCCTTGATTGCCTGATCGAGCGCTGCATTGGTGGGATACTGGGTGGGGTCTATCCCCAGCCCGCGGGCGGCTGCCTCCAGATTGGCGCGAATGGAGCGGACTTCATTCAGCTTGCTGGTGACCGAAGCGGCATCGGAATTTTGGACGGAATCGGCAGCGGCGGGATCCAGTGCACGAATGGCGGCCAGATCGGCCTGACGCTGGGTTTCCTGATCCTTGGCGGCCTTTTTATCCTGCAGCTCCTGCTTCTTGGCAACGAGCTGATCGTAGGTCATGCCCTTAAGGGCGTTTTCATCCACGCTTTCGCCCAGTTCGGCCGCCAGCGCCTTGATATCACTGATGAGCGCTGTGCGCTGGGCGGCCTGCTCGGTGAGCTGGGCCTTAATGGCCTTCAGCTCATCGAGGGTCTTGCCCTGCAGCTCGCTTTCAGAGGGGTGGCCCTCCATAGTGAGGATTTCCTTGATAAGGGCATCGCGCTGGGCCTTCTGCTTCTCATTGACGACCTGCTGCAGCGCCGCGTTGCTGGGATACTTCTTGATCTCATCATCCTTCATCCCGGCGGAGCGGGCGGCCGCCTCCAGGGTGGCGCGCTCCTGCTGGAGGGCAGAGAGCAGCGCCTTGAGCTCATCCAGAGTCATATCGGAAAGGGCCGTGCCGTTGGAGCCGGTGGCATTGGGATTGAGCACCTTGATATCGGCGATGGTCTTTTCAATCTCGGTCTTGTTCTTGGCCTTATCCACGGCCTTTTGCAGCTCGGAAAGGCTCATCTTATCCATTTCCGCCTGGGTCAGGCCGGCCTTCAAGCCCTCGGCCTCCAGTGCCTTGCGGGTGGCCTCGGCCTTGGCTATGGCGGCGGAAAGATCATGCCAGTTATTGTACTGGCCGATCTGCTCGGGGGTGAGGTACTTCTGGGCCTTCTGCTGGTTGGCGGTCAGGGAGTTCTTCAGGGTATCGCCGGAGATATTCAGGTTCTGGACATCGGTGATGGAAAGGTAGGTCTTCCAGTCCTTCTGCTTGGAGAGCAGCTCATAGCGGGCCTGCAGCTGGCTCCACTTGCTGGCAAAGAGGGTGTTATCATCGAACAGCGGTTTCTTTTCGCCGTTCACGGTCACCTCCTGCTGCAGGATATCCAGACGCTCCTGGCAGAGAGCGAGCTTCTTGCTGGCGGTGTTGCCGTCGGTCTCATCCTGGGTCAGCAGCATGGCAAAGAGCTTCTGACGGTACTCGATGCGCTCCTTGATCTGCTTGGGGGTAAGACCTTCGGCCAGTTCCTCCGCCGTCATGCAGCGCTCGGCCTGGGCGGCGCGCTCCTGCGCTTTCTCATAAAGCTCGGCGGTGGTCATATTGGAGGCCGCGGCGATCTCCTCTTCGGTGAGCCACAGCTCGATGTAAGCCTTCTGTTCCTTCTCCAGCTCCTCGGCGGCCTTCTTCTCCTGCTGCTTCTTGATGTACTCATACCACTGCTTGGGCATCAGCGGGTTGGGGTTCAGGGTGGCGGCATTGACATTGACCGCTTCGCTTTCGCCATCCCGCAGCGCGCGGCCGAATATGACCAGACGGGCGATGAGCTTATTGGTATCGGGATCACGGAAGGTATAATCGCAGGTGGAAAGGGTCAGCAGGCGGTCGCTGGCTTTTACATCCACGGTGGTCTTGATGATGGAGCGCTTCATGATCTTTTCGATATATTCATTCTTGGCGGCATCGCTGTCGCTGTCGATGAAATTATGGTAATCGAAATCGGGGTCATCGGCCTTGCACACCACCACCGCAAAGATCTTATACATATCCTTGCGGTAGACGCTGTTGTAGCTGATGAGCGGGTGCTGCTGGTAGTAGCTGAGCTTTTTGTAGGCCTGCAGATAGCCGAACATGGTGCCATCGCCCATATTGTGGCCGTAGATGACGGTATTGTAGGAGGGCTTGGATTGGTCAACACGGAAATCAACATAGGGGATGCCCCAGTCATTGTACTTGCCGTCGATATCCGCCCGGTGGTATTTATCGTTATCCTCGGCCTGTACCACGGCGTAGTCCAGCTTGGTATCCGGAATCTTGACCCAGCCGGCGATATCGGGATTGCGTTGGTACAACGCCTCAAAGCCGCGGATGTAATCCTTGGGATAGCCATCCACTGAGATATCGGTGGTGCCATCGGGATCGTACAGGCCGGCCAGCTCATCGGAAAGGTTCTTGTTCTTGATGGACTGGAGCTTGTTATTGATGATATAGATGCCGGAGGCCAGGAACACAATGATGCAGACCGCCAACAGAATGATGCGGATCTTATCATTCTTGGTGATGGACTTCATCTTGATGCGCTGGATGAGGTTGGTGCCCTTCACGGCTTCAGCGGCGGGTTCGGCCGCGGCGGTGCGGGTCTTGGTACGGATTTTCTTTTCCATAGAGGCTTTCGGTTCCTTTCCGGAAGTATTTGCGGGGGATTTGGGAGCTTTGGCCGCGGAACAGGCAAAGAGCGAGCCGATCCCGGCACGCTTATCCAGCTCGGCGGGCTCTATGCCGCCGGGGAGCTGCTTGGGATACTGCGCGGTGTACAGCCGCAGGACATTCAGGGCCTGCCACACGGCGATCTGTTGGGTGTCCTCCCGGCGGAGCTCGGTGACCGAGAGCCGGCGGTTCCAGATGCGGTTTTTATCGGCCAGGGCCACATGCAGCTGGCCGCTTTCCGGCTGGCAGTAAAGGCCCAGGCCCAGGGCGGTGTGCCCGGCTTTGCGGCTTTGCTGGGCCAGCAGCCCCGCAATAAGCGCGGCGTTTTCGGTGGGGTTCTGCAGCACCCGGCGGGGGAGCTCCAGCTCCTGCCCGATGTGGGTGTCATCGTAGGAGGCACGGTAGCAGCTGTTTGCACCGATGACGGCGGAGAGCTGCTCCCGCAGCAGGTCGCCGGTGCCCCATTCCGCGGTGGAAAGGGTGAGCCCATGGCGGGTCATGCCGTCCACGGCGATCTGGGGGAGGGGACGATCGCCGATGCAGTACAGGTAGATGCCGAAGGTCTGCTGCATATGGGTGATGGCCCGCTGCAGATATTCCTCGGCCTCCTGCTGGGTAGCGCCGGTGGCCTCCACAAAGATGGTATAATCACCGCACTGGTGGCGGGAGGTGAGCTTGAGGTGGGGATTCTGGCTTAGGCGGGTGATCTCCTGCGGGACCGAGAACTGGTCCAGCTCCAGCACCCGCACGGTGGCGTAGCTGACCGCGAGCCCTGCCAGCTTGCCCAGCAGGGGGCGCACTGCGGAAGGATAAAGGGCGGAGAGCTCACCCGGCAGGGCGGGCAGCGCCATTAGCAGCTGCCGGCGCGCGGCGATAGCATAGCCCTGCACCAGGCCCTGCGCATTGGGCAGCTGGGTGGCCCCAGAGGGACAGGAGGCGAAATCCGCCAGCTGCTCATACCCCAGGGTAAGGCCCATGCGGGCGGCGCGGGCTTCCAGCTGCTTTTGCAGGGCGGCATCGGTTTGGGCGGTGCGCTCCAGCCCGCCGCAGACCACCCGCAGCGCCGTGGAAACGGCGGCGGGCTCCGGCGAAAGCAGCAGCACGACCGCTTCGCTCTGGCCCATGGCGTTGCGCAGGGCCGCAAACAGCTCGGCGGCATCCGGGCGACAGATGGCGTAGGAAAGCTCCGCCGAAAGGGCGGCGGTTTCTTTTTTAAGATACTGGTAGGCGGTATCAAAGGTGGGCTGATACTGCGCCTCGCTGCCGACGGCAAGAATAGTGATCTTCATGGGACGGCGTTCCCCTCCTATGTATGGACACAATTAGTTAAGAATAGCATACCGCAAAGTTTTTTCGCGGCTGCAAATAGAATACGAATAAGCTGTGAATTTTGTCGGATGGAAAATATTTTTTCTGCAGCCGGGTGGCCGGGGCGCAGCCCAAACCGCCCTGCGGGCGGTTTCTGCGGCCTTCGGCCGCAGCGGCGGCTTTGCCGCCGGGGGCTGCGCCTCGTGCCTGCCCCTTGCAGTCATTTATAAATTTAATAGCGGATGATATTGAGCTCCGCCTGCTCGGCGGCCTCGGCCACCAGCTCCTCCGGAATGGCCATTTCAGCCTCGATGGCCTCCACGGCGGCTACGGTGGGCTTGGTCTTGGGATGGCGGGGGGTAAATACGGTGCAGCAGTCCTCGTAGGGCAGGATGGAGGTCTCAAAGGTCTCAATCTTGCGGCTGATGCGTACGATCTCCTCCTTATCCATGCCGATGCAGGGGCGCAGCACCGGCAGCTTGCAGGCTAGGTCGGTGCAGCCAATGGCCTGCATGGTCTGGCTGGCCACCTGCCCCAGGCTTTCGCCGGTGATCAGCGCGCCGCAGTCCTCCCGCAGGGCAATTCGTTCGGCCACCCGCATCATGTAGCGCCGCATCAGGATGGTGAAGTAATCCTCCGGGCAGCGCTCCCGCAGCAACTCCTGCAATTTGGTGAACGGCACCACAAACAGCCGGATGCGGCCGGTATAGGGGGTCAGTTCCTGGGCCAGGTCCAGCACCTTTTGGCGGGCGCGGTCGCTGGTGTAGGGAGGTGAGGCAAAGTGAACGGCGGCAATCTCCAGGCCGCGCTTGGCCATCATGTAGCCGGCCACCGGGCTATCAATACCGCCGGAGAGCAGCAGCATAGCCCGCCCGCCGGTGCCTACGGGGATGCCGCCCGCGCCGGGCAGCTGATTGGCGTGGATATAGGCGCCCTGCTCCCGGATCTCCACGGTAATGGTGATCTCGGGCTGCTCCACCTTTACCTTGAGGTGATGGAAGCGGGAAAGCAGGTACCCGCCCAGCTCCCGGCTGATCTCCGGGCTTTTCATCGGGAAGGCCTTATCGCTACGCTTGGCCTCCACCTTAAAGGTGCGGGCAGCGGTAAGCTGTTCGGCAAAGTATTCCGCGGCGGCGGGGCAGATGACCGAAAAGTCCTTCTCCACCACGCAGCTCTTGGTCACGGCCACAATGCCAAATACCGTCTGCAGGCGACGAACCGCCTCATCCATGTCCACGCCCTCGGTGAGGGGCTGCACATAGGTGGTGGATTGGGCATGCCAGATCTTGAATTCCCCTAGCGGCTGCAGGCGGCGGCGGGCGTTTTTGGCCATGATATCTTCAAAGGTGCTGCGGTTGAGGCCCTTGAGGGCGATCTCACCGCTCTTCAGCAGAATGATCTCTTTCATGCAGGAAAAAACTCCTTATCTTCGTTTGGTCAGGGTGGCTTCGCCTTCCAGCAGGCGGCGGCAGAATTCGTCGATCTCTTCCGGGGTGGTGGTGTCGGTCATGCTCACCCGCACGGCGGAGTCGATACGGTCACGGGAAAGCCCCATGGCGGTCAGTACATGGCTGCGCTCCCCCTTGGCACAGGCGCTGCCGCTGGAAACATAGATGCCGAACTGCTCCAGATAGTGGATCATCACCTCGCTGCGAATGCCCTGAACCGAGCAGTTCACAATGTAAGGTGCGGCGTCGGTGGGGGAATTGATGCACACGGCCGGGGATTGTGATAAATTTGTAATCATTCGCTGCCGCAGCGCAGTAAAATGCGCAAAATTTTCCGCGCAGTGGTCGTTCATCAGCTGGGCAGCCAGCCCCATGGCGGCAATGCCGGGGACATTTTCGGTGCCGGGGCGCAGCCCCTTTTCCTGCCCGGAGCCATAAAGGGGCGGCAGCAGCCGGGTGCCCTTGGCGATGTAGAGAGCGCCGGTGCCTTTGGGGGCGTGGATTTTGTGTCCGCTGACGCTGACAAGCTGTATCCCCCATTTGACGGGATCTATAGGCAGGCGGCAGAAGGACTGCACGCAGTCAGCGTGGAAGATGAGGTTGGGGCTTTTGCGGCGGCAGGCGGCAGCAATGGCGGGCAGGTCATGGATGGCGCCGGTCTCGCTGTTCACCATCATGCAGGAAGCAAGGATGGTTTTTTCATTGCAGGCGGCGGCCATCGCCTCCGGGGTGATATGCCCGCTTTCATCGGGCGCCACAGTAATGACCTCAAAGCCCTCATTTTCCAGCGCCTTGCAGATGGCAAGAACGGAATGGTGCTCCACGGCGGTGGTGACGATGCGGTTGCCCCGGCGCTTCATGGCACGGGCGGCCCCCAGCAGAGCAATATTATTGCTTTCCGTCCCCCCCGCGGTAAAGATGATCTCCTCGGGGCGGCAGTGCAGCACGGCGGCCACCTGCCCCCGGGCCTCGGTCATGGCACGCTCCGCCAAAAAGCCCCGGCGGTGCAGCGAGGAGGGGTTGCCGTATTCTTCGGTCATTATGTGCAGCGCCAGGGCGGCTGCTTCGGGGGAAACGGCGGTGGTGGCGCTGTTATCCAGGTAACATTCCACGGGGTGCCTCCTACAAGGTGATGGTTTTCGGGCGGGCCGACCGCTGCGGCCCCTCATAGGGCCCCTGCAGGGTGCGGGTTCGGGGCGCAGCCCGCCCCGGCTGCGCCGGGGCCAGCGGGCTTCGCCCGCTGAAACCGCCCGGCGGGCGGTTTGGCCTGCGGTCGGCGTCCCGGATTTTGCAGGGGCCATAAAAAGCGGCTTTGCCGGTTGATTCTTGGCCTGCTGTGGGTGATGCAGTAGCAGCGGGTATAGCCGCACGGCCAAACGGCAGGCAGTCAAAAAAGCAGATTACCCGCAATAATGCTCGATGGCTTTGCTAGTAAATTCAGCAGTACCGGTTCCGCCAGCGGTGTCGATGTTTTTGGTAAGTTCTCCTCCGCCGGCGTACATTTTTCCGAGTCCATTCAGGATTTTAGGGGAGCAGGTATAAAAATGCTCTGTAATATAATCTTGGAGTTTTTTTACCTGTGCCTGAACCGCCTCATCCGATGGGTTCATTTTTTTCATCTGCCCGAACTCAACAAATATTTTCATAAATTCATCCGCGATGGCAGCTTCGTCATCTTTTGTCCAGTCCTTTGTTTTTTCTTCATACTCTTTGTACTCTGCTGTGTGACCCCACTGCTCTTTGGCGAGCTTAGAGTACTCATCGATCTTTTTGGTATCAAATGCTTTGAAATCCATATAGTTTACTCCCATTACTTTTATTCCTCGAGCGAAAAGAATGAGAGTTTCGAGATGCTCCTTTTTCATCGTAAGCAATTCAATTTGCTGCTCCAGCGCTTTGCTTCGATCAAAATTGGGAGAATCGAGGATGCGTTTGATTTCTTTTAGCGGAAATTCCAGCTCCCTGAACAGTAAAATCTGCTGTAAGCGTTCCATCGCTGTATCGTCATACAGCCGGTATCCCGCCTCGGTATATCCGGCAGGCGGCAGAAGCCCGATGGTATCGTAATATTGCAGAGTGCGTATACTCACTCCAGTCAATTTGCTTGCTTCATTTACTGTCATCATTTTCCTTTCCCTCCGCTCGATAAGGATACAATAAACTATTACGCAGCGTAGGAGTCAAGTGCTTTTTGAAAAATTGATATAAATTTCGGATTAGACGGGTGATGTCATTTTGCAGGAGGGCAACGGCGGTTTTACCCGGTCTTTGAATTTTTGCCGCAATCGGTACGGCGGCAGCGGGCGCAATCGCCACAGCAGCTGCCGGTATGGCCCCGGCGGACGGCCCGGAGAGCGAAAAATGTGCCGGTGGCGATTACTGCCAGCAGCAGCCAATCGAGGGGGCCCATCAGAACAGCCCTGTGATGGCATAGGCCAGCCAGCCTACTAGCCATGCTACACCGCATTGCAGGATTACCACGCCGACTGTTTTCACGGTGGAGCCGAGCTCCCGGCGGATGGTGGCTATGGCCGCCACACAGGGGGTATACAGCAGGGTAAAGACCAAAAAGCTGATGGCGGCCCGGGGAGAGAACATCCCGGTGACGGCCGCACCGCCCAGCAGGACCTCCAGGGTGCTGACGACAGATTCCTTGGCGACAAAGCCAGAAATGAGGGCGGTGGCGCAGCGCCAATCGGCGAAGCCGAGGGGGGCGAAAAGGGGAGCGATCCATTGGCCGATGAGCGCCAATAGGCTATAAGAGCTATCCGCCACGACATTGAGTCGGGTATCGAAGCCTTGCAGGAACCAGATGATGATGGTGGCCAGGAAAATGACAGTGAAAGCGCGCTGCAGGAAGTCTTTGGCTTTTTCCCACAGCAGCAGTCCCACGCTTTTGGCACTGGGGAGCCGGTAGTTGGGCAGCTCCATCACAAAGGGGACGGGCTTGCCGCGGAAGGCGGTGTGGTTCATGATGAGGGCCGCCACGATGCCGATGAGGATGCCGAGAAGATAAAGGGCGATCATCACCAGGGCACCGTACTGCGGGAAAAATGCCGCCGTAAAAAAGGCGTAGATGGAGATTTTGGCAGAGCAGCTCATGTAAGGGGTGAGGAGAATGGTCATTTTGCGGTCGCGATCGGAGGAGACGGTGCGGGTGGCCATGATGGCCGGCACCGAGCAGCCGAAGCCGATGAGCAGCGGCACGATGCTGCGGCCCGAAAGACCGATGCGGCGCAGCGGCTTATCCATTACAAAGGCGACACGGGCCATGTAGCCGGTGTCTTCCAGGATGGAGAGAAAGAAAAACAGGGTGACGATGATGGGCAGGAACACCAGCACGCTGCCCACGCCGGCAAAGATGCCATCGATGATGAGGCTGTGGACCACCGGATTGATGCCGTAGGCAGTGAGAGCGCCATCGACCAGGGCGGTGAGCGCATCAATGCCGACGGCCAGGAGATCGGAAAGACGCTGGCCGATGACATGGAAGGTGAGGTAGAAGGTGAGAAACATGACCGCCAAAAAGGTGGGAATGGCGGTGTACCGGCCGGTAAGGATCTGATCGAACCGGACGGAGCGGGCGTGCTCGCGGCTTTCGTGGCACTTGGTGACCGAGGCGGCGACGACCCCTTCGATGAAGGTATAGCGCATATCGGCCAGGGCGGCATTGCGGTCCAGCCCGGTTTCGTTTTCCATCTGGACGATGCAGTGTTCCAGCAGCTCCTTTTCGTTTTCATCCAGCCGCAGGTCCTTTTCCAGCGTATCGCCGCCCTCAATGAGCTTGGCGGCGCAGAAACGGGTGGGGACGCCCAGCCGTTCGGCGTGATCCGAGATGAGGTGGATAACGGCGTGCAGGCAGCGGTGGACGGCGGAATCATCGGTGCAGAAATCTGTGACCTTGGGTAGGATTTTGCCCCGGGCGACGGTGAGCGCCTGGGTGATAAGCTCCGATACACCCTCGCCCTTGGCGGCGGAAATGGGTACCACCGGGATGCCGAGGGCGGCGCTCATTTTTTGCACATCGATGGAGCCACCGTTGGCGCGCACCTCATCCATCATGTTGAGGGCCAGTACCATGGGGACCCGCAGCTCCAAAAGCTGCAAAGTAAGGTAGAGATTACGCTCGATATTGGTGGCATCCACAATATTGATGATGCCATCCGGCTTTTGATTCAGGATGAAATCCCGGGTGACGATCTCCTCCTGGGTATAGGGCCGCAGCGAATAGATGCCTGGCAGATCGACGACGGAGCAATTTTTCTCGCCCCGGATATCGCCCATTTTCTGATCGACGGTGACGCCGGGAAAATTGCCGACATGCTGATTGGAGCCGGTAAGGGCATTGAACAGGGTGGTTTTGCCGCAATTCTGATTGCCGGCCAATGCGAAGATCATATTTCCGCGGCCTCCTTTACCTCGATCTTTTGGGCTTCCTCCACCCGCAGGGTCAGCTCATAGCCGCGGACCCTTATCTCGATGGGATCGCCCATGGGGGCGACCTTTTGCAGGGTGACGCGGGTGTGGGGGATGAGGCCCATATCCAAAAGGCGGCAGCGCAGCGGGCCATCGCCGCCCACTGCCGTGATGATACCGGAGGAGCCGGTTTTGAGTTCATTCAAAGTCATAGTGATAATCCTTTCCCTTGACATGTGGCAATTAAAATTAGGATAGACTAATTTTATTATAAGGCGGCAAAAATATCAAGTATCCGACAGGGATCGGGCGGTATTTTGGGCGAAGGGGCAAAGCGGGCGGAGGGCTTTGTCCATTTGAGGCGGGACTGGCATTTTTCTGTCGGCGGGGCATACCCTCTAAAGAGAGAGGGGGAATAAGTGATGCTGGGAGCAATGGTACTGACGCTGCTGGGCGGGCTGTGGCTGCTGACGCTGCATGTTTCGACTTCAGGTTCATTCCCGCGGCCGCTGACGGCTAAGCAGGAGCGGGACTGCCTGGAGCGGATGAGCCGAGGAGACCGGGCGGCACGGAACGAGCTGGTGGAGCACAATCTGCGACTGGTGGCGCACATCGTGAAGAAGTACTACGCGGTGAGCGGGGAGCAGGATGATCTGATCTCGATAGGGACGATAGGGTTGATAAAGGCGGTGGAGACCTATAACTTGGAGAAGAAGACAAAATTCGCGACTTATGCTTCTAGGTGTATTGAGAATGAGATTCTGATGTATTTTAGGGCGCGAAGGAAGACGGCGGGGGATGTTTCATTGGAGGACCCGCTGGATACCGACCGGGACGGCAACAGCCTGACGCTGATGGAGCTGGTGAGCGATGAGGAGGATATCATTACCCGGCTGGACCTGACGCTGAAGGCCGAGAAGCTGCGGGAGGTCTTTGGGGTGCTGGAGGGACGGGAGCAGCGGGTGCTGCGGCTGCGCTACGGGCTGGATAACCGGCCGCCAATGACCCAGCGGGAGGTGGCCAGGAAGCTGGGGATCTCCAGGAGCTATGTTTCCCGGCTGGAGAAGCACGCCATAGAGCGGCTGCGGGAGGAGATGGGCAAGTAAGGGGAAAACAGAGGGACTTGCCGTTTGGGGCAAAATACGCTATGATGAGGGAAAGTATTTTTCCGGAGGTGCCAGTATGCATATCCCTACCATAGCCACCAGTGAGATGGAGGTATTATCCTTTGCCGAGGCGATGCGCCAAAGCGGCCGGGAGGCGGACTACGATACCGGCCGGTGGCTGTATGTGCCGGACTTTTATACGGAGTACCGATATGTTCTGGGCACCAAGGGCGAGAAACCGCTCATCTGCATTGGGGTGAACCCCTCCACGGCGGAGCCGGACCACCTGGATAATACCCTGAAATCGGTGGAGCGGATCGCGCTGGGAAATGGGTACGACAGCTTTATTATGTTTAATGTGTACCCGCAGCGGGCTACCCGGCCGCAGGATATGGCGCGGGAGCGGGATGAGCGGCTGCACCGGGCCAATATGGAGGCTTTCGAGTATATTTTGGAACTGAGTAAGGAGCCGACGGTATGGGCGGCCTGGGGGAACATCATAGAGATGCGTCCCTACCTGAAAGGCTGTGTGCAGGATATGATAGCGGCCGGGGAGCGGCACGGCGCCCGGTGGGTCACGGCAGGGAAGCGCTCGGTGAAGGGGCACCCGCACCACCCGCTGTACTTGAGGAAGGACAGCGGGCTGGATCCCTTTGATGTGGCGGAGTACTGCGAACGGTGCATATGAGCTGCGGCAGGGAAAAGGCAGGCAGGCGCACCGGAGCGGGAAAGGGCTGCCCGAAGCGCAGCGGAGGCGCGGCCCTGGGGAGCGCAGGGGTGCCCGCCGGGGGTGGAGAGCGCGCGGAAGAATGAAAACAGCACCGAGGAGCAGTTCCACGGTGCTGATTTTGTTATTCGTTTGGTTCCTGCGGCAGGGGAGGAGTTTTGGCGGCTTCCAGCTCCTTAAACTTGGCCTGCATGGTGGGATTGTTTTTCGTCAGGCGCTTGACTGAAAGCTCCTGGGCTTTATCATTGGCCAGGCGGAGATTATTTTCGGAGGAGAGCAGGGCGTCCTTGGTCTTTTGCAGGTGGTCGATGGTTTTATCGATCTCCTCGATGGCGGTTTTGAACTTGCGGCTGGCCAAATCGTAATTGCGGCCGAAGCGGGTCTTGAAGTCGTTCATTTCCTCCTCGAAGTGGGAGATATCGATATTCTGATTACGGATCTCTGCCAACTGCCGGCGGTATTCCACCGTATGGAGTGCCGAGCCCCGCAGCAGGGTGATGATGGGAATGAAGAACTGAGGACGGATGACATACATTTTGGGGTAGCGGTAGCTGACATCGGTGATGCCGCCATACAGCTCGCTGTCCGGCTCCAGCAGGGAGACCAGGACGGCATATTCGCAGCCCTTTTCCTGGCGGTCCTTATCCAGTTCCCGGAAGAAATCCTCGTTCTTTTTCTTGCTGGCGGTGGTATCCATCTCGTTTTTCATCTCGAACATGATGGAGAGAAATTCGATGCCATCGGAGGTGGACTCCCGGAAGATGTAATCGCCTTTGCTGCCGGTGCGGGCGTCGTTGTCCTTCTCAAAGTAAGCGTTGGGGAAAGCGGCGGACCGCAGACGGTTGAATTCGATCTCACAGTGCTGTTCCAGCGTTTCTCCCACCATTTTGGTGGAAAGGCGGGTTTTGAGGTCCTTATAATAGGCGATGACCTCATCCCTGCTGCTGAGCTCCCGCTTGTAGCTTTCCCGCAGCTCCTGCTCCTTTTCCCGGCTGGCGGCCGCGGCTTCCTTCAGCTGATAGGTCAGCTTATCGATTTCCCGCTGACTTTCGATCAGTTCGTCCTTTTTCTCGGAGGTCACTTTTTGAATGGCCAGCTCCCGCTCGGTTTGAGCGGCGTTCAGGCGGGCCCGCAGTTCAGTAATGGCCTGATCCCGGGCGGAAAGATCGGCGGTCTGCTGCTCCAGGGCTTTCTGTACGGCCAGCTCCCGCTGGGTCTGCTGGGAGAGAAGCTGGGCCTTCAGTTCTTCGATCTGCCGCTGCAGCTGGGCTTCGGACTGCTCCTGAGAGCGGGCGGCCTGAGTGCGTACCAGGGCCAGATCTTTTTCTTTTTCGGCGGCCAGCTGCTTTTCCCGCTGGGCCAGCTCCCGGTGAAATTCTTCATCCCGTACCTGACCCACGATGGCTGCATAGCCGGATTCATCCACGGTAAAGACTTCGCCGCATTTGGGACATTTGATCTCGTGCATAGCCGTACCTCCTGGTGAACTTACTGGATGTGGCCCATGGCGTGGCGCTTGATGGCTTCCATGGAGGCATCGCTGATGACATGCTCCATTTTGCAGGCGTCTTCCGCAGCGGTCTTTTCGTCAACGCCAAGTTTGACCAAAAAGCTGGTGAGCAGGCGATGACGCTCGTAGATCTTTTCCGCCACGGCCTGGCCGGATTCGGTGAGGGTGATGCCGCCATCTTCCGCCACATGGATATAGCCCCCCTGCCGCAAAATGCCGACAGCGCGGCTGACACTGGGCTTGGAGTATCCCATCTGCTCGCCTACGTCGATTGCACGCACGTGGCTCTTTTTCTGAGAGAGTATATAGATCGTCTCCAGATACATCTGGCCGGATTCATAAATCGACATAGTGACCTCCATTAGTTCAGTTTTTTCAATTATATCATAAATCGTAGCAGTTTTACAATCATTTTGATTTTCGAGATGGATAAGAGTTGCCATTCAAAAGTGAACAATCTGTAAATATGACTCTTGACAAAAACGATGGTTTGCGATATATTATGTAGCCGGTTAGAAAATGCTAACTTATTTCGTGAGTCGCCGCCAGCTTTTGCTGACTGAAATATAAAATGAGAGAATAGGTGAACGAAATGACTTTGAAAGATGCCGTAGAAGAAAAGGAATACATTGTCCGGCAAATTGACACCGATGACGAGGAGTTGAAAACCTTTCTATTTTCTCTTGGGTGTTATGAGGGGGAACCCATTACAGTGGTTTCTCATTTGAAGGACAGTTGTGTCGTTTCCATCAAGGACGGCCGGTATAACATTGATAACCAGTTGGCAGATGCAATTTTGATTTGATGGATCTGATCTGTGCCGCTGATGCCGACAAAGGGGGGGATCAGCGGCACGAAATAGGGGTTTACTATACATAACGGTTAGCGAATAGCAACCGATGTGTGTTGTAATATAGAGAACATCAGAAAGAGGAGGAAGATACCCATGCGCATTGCCTTAACAGGCAACCCGAACTCCGGCAAAACCACCATGTACAACGCTCTTACTGGACGGAATGAAAAGGTGGGCAACTGGGCCGGCGTGACGGTGGAAAAGAAAGAACACCCCATCAAGAAGGCCTACTACAGTGGGACAGAAGAACTCATCGCCGTAGATCTGCCCGGTGCTTATTCCATGTCGCCTTTTACGTCAGAGGAGAGCATCACCAGTTCTTATGTGCGGCATGAGCACCCTGACGCCATCATCAACATTGTGGACGCCACAAACCTCAGCCGCAGCCTGTTTTTCACCACGCAACTGTTGGAACTGGGCATTCCTGTTGTGGTCGCCCTGAACAAGAGCGACATCAATGCAAAAAAGCAGACCACCATTGATGTTGCCGCTCTTTCCGCCAAGCTGGGCTGTCCCGTTGTGGAGACGGTATCTATCTCCTCCGAGGGTCTGAAAGCGGTGGTGGATGCGGCAGTCGCCTTGAACGGCAAGGGGCAGAAAGCCCCTTACACCCAGGGCGATATCGACCTGACCGATAAAAAGGTCGTGGAAGAGGCCGACCGCAAGCGTTTTGCCTTTGTCAACCAGATCGTGTCCAAGGTGGAGAAGCGGAAGGTCCTCACCCGTGAGAAGGGCACCGGGGACGCCATTGACAATATCCTCACCAACAAGCTCCTGGGTATTCCCATCTTTGCGGTGGTAATGTTCCTGGTGTTCCAGATCTCTCAGGTCTGGGTCGGCCCCCTGATTGCGGACACGCTGGTAGCGTGGATCGAGACGTTCCAGGGATATGTGACCGAGCTTCTGGCCGACGCCAACCCCCTGCTGACCGCTCTGCTGGCTGATGGTATTATCGGCGGCGTGGGCGCTGTGGTTGGCTTCCTGCCTCTGGTCATGATCATGTACTTCCTCATCGCCCTACTGGAAGACTGCGGCTATATGTCCCGTGTCTCCGTGGTGCTGGACCCCATTTTCAAGAAAGTGGGTCTTTCCGGCAAATCCGTGATCCCCTTTGTCATCGGCACTGGCTGCGCCATCCCCGGTGTTATGGCCAGCCGCACCATCCGCAACGAGCGCGAACGCCGGGCGACCGCCATGTTGACCCCGTTCATGCCGTGCGGCGCCAAGATCCCCGTCATCGCCCTGTTTGCCGGCGCCTTCTTTGACGACGCGGGCTGGGTGAGCTTCCTCATGTATTTCACCGGTATCATACTTATTTTCCTGGGCGCTCTGCTGGTAAACAAGATCGCCGGATACAAGAACCGGAAATCCTTCTTCATCATCGAGCTGCCCGAATACAAAGTGCCTTCCCTGGTGTTTGCCTTCAAGGCCATGTGCGCCCGGGGCTGGGCCTACATCGTGAAGGCTGCCACGATCATCCTGCTGTGCAACACCGCCGTGCAGATCATGCAGACCTTCACGTGGAGCTTCCAGGTGGCCGAGACTGCCGACAGCTCCATCCTTGCCTCCATCGCGTACCTGCTGGTCCCCATCGTGGGTGTGCTCAGTTGGCAGCTGGCCGCCGCCGCTGTTACCGGCTTTATTGCCAAGGAGAACGTGGTGGGTACCCTGGCCGTCTGCTTCGTGGGCCTGGAGAACCTGATCGATACCGATGCGCTGGAGATGATGGAAGGCGCAGGCGCCGAGGTGGCGGGTGTCATCGCCATCACCAAGGTAGCTGCTCTGGCCTACCTGATGTTCAACCTGTACACGCCGCCCTGCTTTGCCGCTATTGGCGCTATGAACTCTGAGATGAAGAGCGGGAAGTGGCTGTGGGCCGGCATCGGCCTGCAGCTGGGCACCGGCTACACGGTGGGCTACCTGGTTTACCAGATCGGCACGCTGATCACCACCGGCTCTCTGGGCGCGGGCTTTGCCCCCGGCCTCATCGCGGTGGTTGTCTTTGCGGCGATCCTTGTCTACCTGTGCATGAGAACCCAGAAGGATCTCAAGAGTGAGTATGCGTTAAGTGGGGCGAAGTCCTGATGATTGATTTCATTGTAGTTGCAGTTCTTGTGGTCATTGTTGCGGCTGCCGCTTTCTATGTCTACAAAGCGAAAAAGAGCGGTAAAAAGTGCATTGGATGCCCGGACGGCTGCTCCTGTGGTTCCAAGAAAGATAGTTCCCACTGCAGCTGCGGTAAGGGTCACAACTGATATGTGAAAGAGAAGGTTGCGGCTTTTCTGTTGGAAAGCCGCAACCTTTTTCTACACGTATGCTATGATTCCCGTTGCCTTGTAAAACGCTAGGAAGGACGACGCTGCTCTATGGTCTTGAAAGAGACAATGGAAAACTACGTAAAAGCGATTTATAGCTTGTCGCGCTGGGGGGAGGTCCGTCCTTATCAGCTGGCTGATTATTTATCTGTTTCGCGCCCTACCGTATCCACTACTGTCAGGTCACTTGTCGAAGAGGGATTTGTCTGCGTGGACGATAGGAAAGAAATCCACCTGACCAGAAAAGGGTTAAAAATCGCCAAAGAGATGATGGAAAAACACAACGTCCTGTTCAATCTGCTGGTTAGTCTTGGTGTTGACGAAAACATTGCTTCCAGCGATGCATGCAAGATGGAACATGCGATCAGTGCCGAAAGTTTTTTGGCTCTGAAATCACTAACTCGCTTCTCGGACTGAATAGCAGCAGACCAATGAAAGGCATGATAATCTTCTTATGCATCATTAAATGATTTTGAATTCGCCCTATTAACGCGATTACAAATTTTTCTCATTTTGAATGTGCAGGGGGCACTGGAAATTTTGAAATTCTGTCCTTGGCATAGCAAATACAACTCCTATGTAAAGAAAAATAGTGCCCTGCACGTAAGACTAGTTACGTGCAGGGCACCGCTCGCTTGGTTTTATTTTGCCATCTCATTTGACAGATTGCAAGAAGTTAGTGAATCTGATCTGGAAGGTGGCGGTCAATCCCAGTCGGCGTCCCAATCCAGGATCGCGCCGGTCACGGCATCGATTTCAAACTCATATTCCATCCAGCCGCTGCGCATCTCGCCCTCGTAAAGCACACGGCCGTCATCCACCTCCAGCTTGAACTCGGTGTAAACTCCCGTGGTACCGGCGGCCTGCTCCACGATCTGCTTCGCTTTCGCCTCGCCAATGTAGTCGCTGGCCTTGCTGGAAACCGTGTACCACTCCACATCAAAGTCAAAGCCCAGGATCGCGCCGCTGGCGGCGTCGATTTTGTAGTCATATTCCTTGTTCCCAGAGAAGAATTCCACGTCGTACACTCTCATGCCGTCGTCATAGTCCAGCTCGACATTGATGAATACCGTGTCCGCCGCAGCCACGCCCGCGTGTTCCAGGGCGATGGACTTGGCCTTCTCCGCGCCAATATCGGTATTGGCCTGGGCCTGGTAACCGCCCGCCGCATACCATTCAATATCCTGATCGAAGCTCACGATATCCCCGGTGGCGGCATTGATCTTGTAGTCATACTCCTTATTGCCGGAGAAAAACTCCACATCATACACCCGGAGGCCGTTCTCATAGTCCAGGTTGGCATAGATAAACGCAGTATCCGAGGCGGCCAAGCCTGCGTGCTTCAAAGCGATGGATTTGGCCTTCTCCGCACCAATATCGGTACTGGACTGAGACACCGTGTCGGAACCGGTCATGTGCCATTCAATATCATAATCGAAGCCGAGAATAGTGCCGGTAGATGCGTCGATTTTGTAGTCGTACTCCTTGTTCCCAAACAGAAATTCCACATCGTATTCCATCCGGCCGTGGTCATAGTCCTGCTTGGCGAAGATCCAGGACACCTTGGAAGCATCCACCCCAGCGTGATTCAGGGCAATCTCCTTCGCTTTGGCCTCGCCGATATAGGACGCCTGTTGGAGATGGGGAACCGCCTGATGGGCGGAGGCGTTCACCGCCATTGAGGGAACGAGCAGTGCTCCGGTCATGAGCACCATAGCGGTGCAGCCTGCCAGGATCTTGGGAAAATTCTTTTTCATTGGAAAGTCCTCCTCGTTGTTGTTTCAGCAATTTTGGGGGGGCTGTTTCTTGCTG
>OLPA01001639.1_pt1 | contig 18154 bp, 18 predicted proteins | sample 1672811 | NCBI WGS metagenome assembly OLPA01 (sample SAMEA3136726, study PRJEB25190) | human gut metagenome | biome: human gut; feature: human-associated habitat; material: faeces | place: Austria | collected 2013
ATTTACCGGTACAGAGCGGCAGTTCGCGTATATTGAAGCTGATGAACCGCAAATATACCCGTGAGTGGTATTTGGAAAGGGTAGCGGCTATTCGCCGTATCATTCCCGATTGTGGTCTGAGTACTGATATTTTCTCCGGCTATCATTCGGAAACGGAAGAAGACCATCAGGAATCTCTATCCTTGATGCGTGAATGTGCGTATGATTCCGCCTTTATGTTTAAATATTCCGAACGTCCCGGAACATATGCTTCCAAACATCTGCCGGATGACGTACCCGAAGAGGTTAAGATACGTCGGCTGAATGAAATCATTGAATTGCAGAACCGTCTTTCTGCTGAAAGTAATGCCCGTGATGTGGGTAAGACCTTCGAAGTGATGGTAGAAGGTGTTTCCAAGCGTTCCAGAGAACAGCTTTTTGGCCGTACACAGCAAAACAAGGTGGTAGTCTTTGATCGTGGGAATCATCGTATCGGTGATTTTGTCCATGTACGCATTACTGAAGCCAGTTCGGCTACATTGAAAGGAGAAGAGGTGTTCTGATGGGGAAAAAAGAAGAATATAAGGAAAAGAACTTGCAATATTTGCAAGTTCTTTCTACACAGGAAGGTATTTGTTCTTTACCTTGTAATATGTTTTATAAAGTATTGCAGACAGGTACGGGTACAGTTTCACCTACGATCCGCAGTATTGTCACCGTTCATTATCGGGGTAGTCTGATAAACGGGAAAGAGTTTGATAACTCCTATGACCGTAACTGTCCCGAAGCTTTCCGGCTGTGTGATGTCATAGAGGGATGGCAGCTGGCGCTTCAACGTATGCATGTAGGAGATAAATGGGTGGTTTATATTCCTTATACTATGGGGTATGGTAGCCGTACAAGCGGGCCGATTCCTGCTTTCTCTACATTAATATTTGAAGTGGAACTGCTGGGCATTGCATAATGCCTCCGGTTATCGGTTATGCAGCCTGTCATTCATCCGGTCTTCGTAACCGTCACGATATTTCTTTTCGGGCATAACAATCCATAAGATTATATAGACAATAATGCCCGAAAAGGCTGTGAAAACCGTGGCAAATGAATAGATAATGCGCACTATCGTAACATCCCAGCCAAAATAATCAGCCAGTCCCGCACATACTCCGGCTAGCATTCTGTTGTTGGAACGGGTCAGTTTTTTATTTTCCATTTCTGTCTCTTTTGAAGTTATCTGCATAAATGTAGGAAAAGTAAAAACGAATTATTAACTTATACTCTTAAAAGTACTTAAAGGATAGTTCTTCTCATTCAATTTATTTGTTATTTTGCAGCAAATTAGGGCAAAAAGTGGATATACTCAAAATAAATACTTGTCCGTTGTGCGGCGGAAAACATTTGGGACATGCAATCACTTGTACGGATCACTATGCTTCGGGTGAACAATTCAATTTGGTTCGCTGCGATGATTGTGGCTTTATTTTTACACAAGGTGCACCCGTGGAAGCCGAGATAGGGCGATATTATGAGACTCCCGATTATATTTCACACACTGATATCCGCAAGGGGCTGATGAACCGTGTATACCATGAGGTACGCAAGTATATGCTGTCACGCAAAGCCAAGCTGATAAAACGGACATCCGGTTTGAGTAAAGGTACTTTGTTAGACATTGGTACCGGTACCGGATATTTCAGTAATACAATGAAGGAGCGCGGATGGCGGGTGAAAGCTATAGAGAAAAGTCCGCAGGCGCGTGCGTTTGCCAAAGAGCATTTTGAACTGGATGTAGATACGGAGGATGCTTTGGCGGGATATGCCGATCATTCTTTTGATGCCATTACTCTATGGCATGTGATGGAGCATCTGGAACATCTGAATGAAACGTGGGAAAAATTATTCAAACTTTTGAAAGAGAGGGGAGTATTGATAGTGGCTGTGCCTAATCCCAGTTCGTATGATGCGGAAAAATATAAGGAATGGTGGGCAGCATACGATGTGCCCCGTCATTTATGGCATTTTACACCTTCCGTCATGCAACAATTCGGCGTCAAGCATGGTTTTAAATTAGCGGAACAGCATCCGATGCCTTTTGATGCTTTTTATGTATCCATGTTGACGGAAAGATATAAAGGCAGCCGTTTGTCCTTTTTGAAGGGAATGTGGACGGGCCTGTTGGCCTGGTTCAGTTCACTGGCGAAAAAAGAACGCAGTAGTTCAATGATTTATGTATTCAGAAAGAAGTGATTATGGGAAAAAAATCAGGGTCCTTTTTCGATATGCAGTTCATTACCTCCAGCATCAGTACAATGCTGGTGTTGCTCTTGTTGGGGATGGTGGTATTCTTTGTGCTGTCTGCCAATAACTTATCCAAGTATGTACGCGAGAACATCAGTTTCTCCGTACTCATCAGCGATGATATGAAAGAAGCGGACGCTTTGAAATTCCAGAAAAAATTGAATGAGGAACCTTTTGTGAAAGAAACTTCCTATATATCGAAGGAGCAGGCGTTGAAAGAGCAGAGCGAAGCGATGGGTACAGACCCGGCTGAATTCTTGGGATATAATCCTTTTACAGCTTCTATTGAAATAAAACTGAATGCCGATTATGCCAATTCGGACAGCATTTCTTGGATAGAGCAGAAAATTATGCAGAACAAGAAAGTAATGGAAATCAACTATCCCCAGGATTTACTGGATGCAGTGAACAGCAATATACGGAAAATCAGTTTTTTGCTATTGGGACTGGCTGCGCTGCTTACCCTTATTTCTTTTGCGCTGATTAATAACACCATCCGTCTGGCCATTTATTCCAAACGTTTTCTGATTCATACCATGAAACTGGTAGGGGCAAGCTGGGGATTTATCCGTCGTCCTTTTTTGGTGCGGAATATATGGATAGGGATACTGGCCGCTGCCATGGCAGATGCGGCATTGATAGGAATGGCCTATGCGTTGGTAAGATATGAACCCGAATTGATTGAGATTATTACCCCTATGACCATGCTTATGGTAATGGGTTCTGTTTTTGTGTTTGGTGTGGTTATTACCTTTATGTGTGCATATATATCAATCAACAAATACTTGCGCATGAAAGCTAGTGCGTTGTATTACATTTAATAATAAAAGGATATGGATAGACAAAAATTCGCCTTTGATAAAACTAATTTTATATTGCTTGCCATAGGTATGGCAGTGATTATTGTCGGTTTTCTGCTGATGACAGGACCTAGTTCGACAGAAGGATATTTTGAGCCGGATATTTTTAGTGTACGTCGCATCAAAGTGGCGCCCGCAGTATGTTTCTTTGGCTTTATCTTTATGATTTATGGCATTGTCCGCAAGCCAAAGGACAAGACAGAAGTGGTTAACTCTTGATTTTTTTAATTTTTAATTCTCAATTTTTATTTAAAGAATGGAATGGTTTGAGGCATTGATCCTTGGTGTGCTCCAAGGATTGACAGAGTATTTGCCGGTCAGCAGTAGTGGTCATCTGGCTATCGGTTCGGCATTGTTTGGCATACAAGGGGAAGATAATCTGACTTTTACCATAGCAGTGCATGTGGCTACGGTACTCAGTACTTTGGTTATATTATGGAAAGAAATAGGCTGGATATTCCGTGGCTTGTTCAAGTTTGAGATGAATGCGGAGACAAAATATGTGATCAATATCCTGGTATCCATGATTCCTATCGGCATTGTGGGTGTGTTTTTTAAAGATTATGTGGAAGAAATTTTCGGTTCCGGCTTGCTCATTGTAGGTTGTATGCTGTTATTGACAGCTTTGCTTCTTGCTTTCTCTTATTATGCAAAACCTCGTTTGAAAGAGAACATCAGCATGAAGGATGCGTTTATTATAGGTCTGGCACAGGCTTGTGCCGTGATGCCGGGATTATCCCGTTCGGGTACTACCATTGCTACCGGTTTGTTGTTGGGAGACAACAAGGCGAAACTGGCTCAGTTCTCTTTCCTGATGGTGATTCCTCCTATATTGGGTGAGGCGTTGCTGGATGGTATGAAGATTGTAAAAGGAGCTGCAGCCGGCACATCAGATATATCTGTATTGTCATTGGTTGTAGGTTTTCTGGCAGCTTTCATATCGGGCTGTGTAGCTTGTAAGTGGATGATTAATATTGTGAAGAAAGGTAAGTTGATTTATTTTGCTATCTATTGTGCCATAGCCGGTGCCGTTACGATAGCGTGCACATTGATGTAATTGGATGAATTTTAAAGAAGGAGAAGTATTATACTTTGATAAACCGCTGAAATGGACCTCATTTGCAGTGGTGAACAAGATAAGATACCATATTTGCCGCAAACTGGGCGTGAAGAAAATAAAAGTGGGACATGCCGGGACATTAGACCCGCTGGCTACCGGGGTGATGATTATTTGTACAGGCAAGGCAACGAAACGCATCGAAGAGTTCCAGTATCATACCAAAGAATACATTGCCACCTTGCAGTTGGGGGCTACCACACCTTCATTCGACCTGGAGAAGGAGATAGATGCTACCTATCCTACGGAACATATCACCCGCGAGTTGGTAGAGGAAGCCTTGCAGCGTTTTATCGGCAGGATAGAACAGATTCCGCCTGTTTTCTCGGCTTGTAAGGTAGATGGTAAACGCGCTTACGATTTGGCTCGAAAAGGTGAGGATGTGGAGTTGAAAGCCAAGACGTTGATTATAGACGAGATAGAGTTGCTGGAATGTAATCTGCCTGAGATTAAAATCAGGGTAGTGTGCAGCAAGGGCACTTATATCCGTGCATTGGCCCGTGATATTGGCGAAGCTTTGAATAGCGGTGCTCATTTGACAGGGCTGATACGTACCCGGGTGGGGGATGTGAGACTGGAAGACTGTTTGTCGGTGGAAAGTTTTCCGGAATGGCTTGACCAACAAGAGATTGAAGAAGTTATAAACGAATAAGGAGAGATAAGATGAAACTGTCGCAATTTAAATTTAAACTGCCGGAGGATAAAATAGCTTTGCATCCGGCTAAGTATAGAGATGAGTCGCGCCTGATGGTTGTTCACAAATCAACAGGTAAGATTGAACACAAGGTATTCAAGGATATCCTGGACTATTTTGATGATAAAGATGTGTTTATCTTTAATGATACGAAAGTTTTCCCTGCGCGTTTGTATGGAAATAAGGAAAAGACCGGTGCCCGTATCGAGGTATTTTTGTTGCGCGAGCTGAATGAGGAACTTCGCTTGTGGGATGTGCTGGTAGATCCTGCCCGTAAGATCCGTATCGGTAACAAGCTTTATTTTGGTGACGATGATTCCATGGTGGCCGAAGTGATTGACAACACCACTTCCCGCGGACGTACCCTGCGTTTCCTGTATGACGGCTCTCACGACGAGTTCAAGAAAGCATTGTATGCGTTGGGAGAGGCTCCGCTGCCCAGTTTCATCCGTCGTCCGGTAGAAGAGGAAGATGCCGAACGTTTCCAGACTATCTTTGCCAAGAACGAAGGGGCTGTGACAGCTCCCACTGCCGGACTTCATTTCAGCCGCGAGTTGATGAAGCGTATGGAAATCAAAGGTATAGACTTTGCTTTTGTGACGATGCATGCCGGACTGGGTAATTTCCGCGAGATTGATGTGGAGGACCTTACCAAGCATAAGATGGATTCGGAGCAGATGTATGTCAATGCGGATGCGTGCCGTATTGTGAATAATGCCAAGGATGAAGGAAAGAATATTTGTGCGGTAGGAACGACAGTGATGCGCACGATAGAGACTGCGGTAGGTACGGATGGTCATCTGAAAGAATTTGACGGATGGACCAATAAGTTCATTTTCCCTCCTTATGATTTCTCGGTAGCCAACAGCATGGTTACTAACTTCCACCTGCCTCTCTCCACTTTGCTGATGCTGGTAGCTGCCTACGGTGGTTATGATCTGGTGATGGAGGCTTATCACACAGCGTTGAAGGAAGATTACCGTTTCGGTACTTATGGCGACGCTATGTTGATTTTGGATAAGTAATACCGGTTGGAGCAGCGTATGAGGGTTTATTTGGGACTTGGAACCAATCTGGGTGATAAAGAATCAAATCTGCATGTTGCTGTCCGGAAGATAAATGAGCGGATAGGGGAGGTTACTGCCCTTTCCGCTTTTTATGTTACCGCCCCTTGGGGGTTTTCTTCTGAAAATTCTTTTCTGAATGCTGCCTGTTGCGTGGAGAGTGTGCTTCCTCCCTTGGATATATTGCGGGAAACACAGGAGATAGAGCGTGAATTAGGCCGGATGAAGAAGTCGGCGGGAGGTAATTATAGTGACCGCCTGATTGATATAGATATTTTGTTGTACGGCGATTTAATACTGCATACGCCGGAATTGGAAATCCCTCATCCCCTGATGACTGAACGGAGGTTTGTCATGGACCCGCTGGCGGAGATTGCATCGGATGTGGTGCATCCGGTATTGGGAAAAAGGCTGGGGGAGCTTTAAACCTGTAAGAGTATATTAATTAAAAGAGGACGGAAAATTCTTCAAATCCATCATTGTGGTGTAGATAGCTGATTGATAGTGTATTGTTATGAAGGATTCGTAATAGAATCCTTCATAAATGTTTCAGGGAAATATGTCCAGTATGGAATAATCTCTCCAAATTTCTTGTGTGGTGACGCTCGTCACTCCGGAATCAGGGTAACGTTGGCAAAATTCTTCTGTTCTGTCTTCTCGTATAATTAGGAATTTGTTTTTGTAGCTCACTTCGTATCCATATTTTTTTATTATACTTTGGGTTTGCATGATGAGTGAGTCTACTCTACATTTGTAGGTCCCTTCATATCCTTTTCTCCCATCGGGAAAAGTCATGGTAAATAGTCGGGTCTGGTTGTCGAATGTATAGCGTGTACCGTTTCTGTTTTTCAGTTCCTGCATCAGTTCTTTTTCTATATTTTGTTTGGTTTGTGTGTCTTGTGCTTCTACTCGTACTTCCGGTTTGACATAAGGATGAGCTCCGTTTTCCACTTCCACATCCTTGCTTCCCCACATGGTGGTTTGTATTTTTATTATTTTTACCAGTTTGTTATTCTTGTCCAGCACATGTATAGATGATTCTCCTTCGCAAAGTGGAAAGATACATACGACACCGAAATGTTCGATTCCGAAATATTCCGTTTTCAGTTTTTCTGGATCGTTGTTCTTTATTGTGTAACCATTTGTTTGTTCGCCCAAGGAGGCATTGAATGGATGGCCTACGTAAGCTTTGTATTCACTCACAATATCTGTTCCTTCTTCCGGTTCCGGAGGGAGGATTTCTTCTTTGTCTGAGCATCCCGATAACAGTGTCAGACATAATACTAGCGTTAGTGTCAGGGCGTGTATTACGTCCTGACTGAGGTTATTTCTTTTGAATGTCATAGATCATTTGTTGTTCTTGTGTATAATATACAATGTTTACGTCTTCTGTATCTGTGTGGAAGATTACATCACAGTTTATACCGTTGTTTGCTTTAAAATAGACGGCCGAAGAACCTTTTCCCCATCCCATGTTGACAGACCAATATAAATCACTATTTGGTGAACTCGATTTTTTGGTAGTACAGTATCCGTCAATAATCCAACCATGACCCGGTTTGTCTTTGTATGGATCTTTTGTGATAGGGAGACGATTGTTGTCAACATAGTGTCCGTTTCCATAAAGAAGTATTGGATTATAATTTTGTAATGACTGTTTAGCCAGTTCCGGATTGAATCCTGTGCTTCCTGAGTAGGTAGTCATTGTTTGAAGATATTCCAACATGCCTTCCGTTGGGGTTGAGGTTGAAGCGATACCTCTTTTTATAATTGGGTTATTGTCCTCGTCATAGGTATTAAAATCTACATAGTTAGGAAATGAGCGAGTTTTATTGTATATAGCTCTTAACAAACTGGCAGTCATTTCGATTAAATCAGGTGAGCTGTAGTATGTAATTGTTTTTTGAGCGGTCAGGTAGTCCCAATCTATTAAAATTTGTCTACCTGCTGCTGTTTCTCCCACCATGACTGGTTTCAGTATACTGAATAATGTAGCAACCGCTATATTTCCACATCCCACTAAATAATGCCCCTGATATGTTCCCATATGCCCGTCCCATATATTTCCTATGGGCATTTGATCGTTGTAAGGTGCTTCTTGATGCCATACAATATCTGATATGGGAGGTACCATAGATACAATTCGTGAAGGAATTTTGCTTATATCAATGCCATTGATAGGATTATATTCTCTTGAATTGCTGTTATCAATAATAGTAATATTTCTTTTTATGATGTCTTCTGTAATTTGTTCCTTGGATATATTTAGGGATTGGCTGATTTTGTCGAGAGTGGAACTTCTTTTCTCTGATTTAAGTTTTTCTATATATTTAATATCTGAAAGGATATTTAGTTTTGCTATTTCAACCAAATATCTCATATCTATGTTCATAGGTTGGGAAAATTGATAGTTCTCTGTAAATAACAGAACTTTCGGTGCTCTTTCATCACCACAAACAATTATCATATCTTTTGTTCCGCTATTATTAGTTAGTTCAACTTCAAATATAGGTACATTTATTTGAATGGAGTCTGCTGAACGGGAGTGATTCCTGCTGTTTGTAAGATAATATTTATTAATAATGGAAATCTTGGGCTTGTCTTCTTTTGTTGTAATGAATTGTTTTTTAAATTCTGAATTGATACGTTTAAAGTCGTAAATTACATTTGTAATCTCGTCTTCCGATAGTTCTTTGGGATTATCATACGCTATGCTGGCGTATTCATTCGATGTCAAAACCACTTGGTTGGTTGGGTTGTTGTTAACTTCTGTATTTTCTAATTTATCAGTACACGATATAAGAATAGATGTTATCAATATGAGTTGTGATAATATAACCTTTTTCATGGCATTTTTGTTAATGATTGAATGATAAAACTGGCTAAAAGGTTGCGTTATTGATATCTTTTAGTCAGTTTTGATATATGAAAATTATTTTTTTCTGAAGTCTGCCATTATGGTCATAGCATTGTCTTTGAAAATTAGTGGAATGGCAGTTTCAAAAGTTATTGTCGATGTTTTTATATCCATTAAATAGTAGCCATCCTGATAACCGTTTCCGAAGCCAAAATTAGCGTGTAAATAGCATACGTCCACATCGGAAGGAACATTGTCTATCCTACCATAGCATTCTTTTATTCCATCAAGAATGAATGGGGTGACTCCATCGGTAGCTATATTGTCAGGTTTGCCGTATATTAATACAGGTTTAGTTGCTTTTAAGGAATTCTTGACAGTATTGATATTCCATGATGTCTTTTTGCTATAATTGAAGTAACTTGCCAAATAATTCTCCACATCAGACATTAAACAAGTTGTCCCCGTAACAATTCCTTTTGAGTCTTTGACTACAGAAGATTTTGTATAATCATAGATATTTTTGAATAGCCTGCCTACCATTTCTCTTTTAGCTAAAGGATCACCGGAGTTAAAATAATCTGGTGCTTTGATTTCTTTATTTTCAGTCAAATAACTCCAATTTATTTGTAGGCTGGCTGGTCTCATCGTTGGCTCCAAACTAGCTAGAATATGCGCTACCACAATTGCTCCATAGCCTACAGGATAATTTGTATATTCTGACCATCCCGGACCATACCTATCACAATTGGCTTTTGGTAACATACAATTATAAGGTTCCCATTGTCCCCATGCCACAGGACACATAGGAAATACTGCAACTTTGACCTTTAGATTGGAAGGAACTTCTGTTATAGGTTTAGAGCGGCTGATAGAGCTGTTGTTTATGATAATTTGATTCTTGATTGCTTCATAATCGATGTCTTTGGATGTTATGTATAGTTCTTTGGATATTTTCAAAACAGCAGATTCATACAATGAATCTTTAATCTCATCAAATTTGGTAACTTCATTGCGGATGTACATTTCGCTCCATTGAAGCAAAGCGTTGGGACTTGTGTAAAGAGAATCCTGGTTTTCCTTGATGTTGTCTATATATGCAAGGATGTGTGGGGCTCTTCTATCTCCCGAAACAACAGCCATTCCTGTGCCTGTTTCTGATGTGAATTCTATTTTATAGATAGGTATTTGTTCCTCTGTACTTTCAATATTCCTGGCATCTGCTTTGTTTTTAGATAAATAGTATTTCTCTTTTATCTGAAAGATGTTAGGCTGAAAAGTAATACGTGAATGGGCATTATTTTTTAGTTCACTGCTTTGGAAGGTTGTCAATAAATTGAATACCTCAGTTTGGCTAAGTTCCGGAGAACTTTTGTATCTGATGCTTAATAGCTCTTCTGGTGATAGTTGTACTTCCTTACTAGGGGGTGTTATATCCTCTATTTCATTTGATTGGCATCCGGCAATCATCAATGAAAGGGATAATAAACAGAAAATGATTTTCTTTTTCATCTTGTTTCTTATTGTTAGTTCTGTAAACCTATATTTTTACTTAGCACGGATATTTTTTATGCAATCCATTTTATAACACCATTCCTTTACGCCTCCTGCTTCAAAAAAGGTTCTTGCGTTTCCGTCTAGTTGATAATACCCTGTGTTTTTATCAGCCCACCCCAAATTTGCGTGCCAATATAAATCATTCGTCTTAACCATTTGGCGAGTTTGACTAGCTTTTTCGGTGATTAGAAGTCCGGAAATGATAAAAGCATGGTTCGTAGTTAGCATAAGCACCGGATTGTTATTTCTTAATGAGGCCCAAACTTGATCACCATCAAAAGGGGCTTTTGGATTATATTTAAAAAATTTGTTCATCGTATTTAGCATATTCTCTTCAGAAACACCACTTTCAAGTACAGCACCATCCCAATCTTTTTTGGATGTAGTTTTATTCATATTATAGAAGTTGAGCATAAGGTATTGAACTTGCATTTGAGCTTGCCCCTGTAAATCATTGATAGAGGCTTTTTGGGTCATTTTAATAAAGTTAGGCATATAAGTCATAGTACTGTTGGGTAAAGTAAAGGTAAGAGGGGGAGTATATTTTTGATGAGTATATCCCATTATTTGAGCAAGTGCCACATTGACACATCCTACAGGAAGTGCGTCCATTTTCTTTCCATTATTTTCAGTTCTTATCCAATCTACTTTATTTTCTTCTCTGAAAGCCCAATTATAGGGATCGTCTTGTCCCCAATTGGTCTTGACTAGAGGAGATATTGATGATGGTAGTTTTTGTATTCCCTCGGGAGGACCTTGTACAGCAGTTGATCTAGATGAATAGGTATCTGTTAAAATGATATTATCTTGAATTTTTTGGTAGTTAATTTCATTGATAGGAATGTTTAATTTCTTACTAATTTTCTCCAACGTTGGCTGTTTTAGCGAATCTACCAATTCTTTTGTTTTAATGGCTTTATAAAGATAGCTGGCTTTTGCTGCATATAATAGTTCGTTTGCTCCGCTCAGTTGCATTGCATCATCATTGCCTTTATTGGGAATAAATGCTATAATAGAAGGAAGTTCTGCATTTGTAGCTACTACAGCCAACCCATTTACAGTATCGTTTTGAAATTCAACTTCACAAATTTCAGATATGATATCATCTTCTGGTAAGGCGGTTCGGGAAGCTATTTCTTTATTTTGAAATTCTCCTTCTTTATTTATATATGTTCTTTTTGTAATCTTAAATGATGCACTAGTGCTTCTGCTTACACCATTATTATTCATATTGGCAAAAGAACTTACCATATTGAAAATATCTTTGTCTGTAAGCTCTTTTGCATCATCGTAGGCGATACTGAGGACTTCGTTTTTATTCAACTTAACCTTTTGGGAATTAGTAGAAAGGTTATTGGTGCTTTCATTCGAGCAGGAGAATAATGTAATTCCTGCAAAGAATAGTGATAATGGAATGATTTTCATAAGTTTGTTATTAGAATATTATGTATGAGATTAGTTTTCGTATATAAATTCTCCTGCCAATATTCCCTTTTCATCGGTGATTGTCAGTTCATATATTCCTGCCGGAATATTCTCTAAAGAAGTTGATAAAGAAGAATTGGAGTGGGGTATATAGAGGTTTCTATATACTACATATCCTTCTTTTGATTTAATCTCGATGGTTACCGCTTCCCAGTCCTGTGCGAATTCGATGGTTAATTCTTTATTGCAGTCGTCAAAGAAAGCTTTTACCGGAATGAATGACTCTACTGGAATTCTATGGTTGCCATGTTTTATAAATTCTATATTTCGTTTTTTAGCGCATAGTAATAGAGGAATAATTAAGGCTATCAAAGCCAAACTCATTTTTAATTTGTTCATAATCGTTTTACGTTTTAGTTTTGTGCAAACTTAGGTATTATAGGATTATGAATGACAAAAAGAGGGAGTTATAGTATATACAAGATTTGTTGATTATCAGCGAGTTACAAAAATTGTTATATACAGTGATGTATATGTAGTGTTTTATAATTCACTGATAATAAGATCTGTATGAGAACTATTTATTTTAAGAGGTTTTTGATGATGTAATCTCGTAAAAACGTTTCTTTATTGTGCTTTAGTTGGACCTCTTGATAAATTCTCGTTCGTTTCATTCGTACAGAAGCCGGATTGATGCCGAGCAATTTGGCTTCATCATTTGCGTCAAATCCAAAGATATGGAGATAGCAATATTGATATTCTGATTCTGTCAGGTTGGGAAATGCCTCTTTTAGTAGGGAGTAGAATTGGGGATATATCTTGTCTACTTCCGTCATTATGGAATGCCATGTTTTGTCAGTAGGGAGTTGGGAGTCCTCAAGCCTATTTTTTTTAGTCAAAGAAATAAGCTTCTTGCCAACTGTGGATGTTTCCAGACTTTGCTTTTGCAGCCGGTCGTATTTATAGGATATTACTTCTATTTCCTGTTGTAGTTTGTGGGCATTATTCTCTTTGTCTGCCAATGCTTTTTGCAAAATCTGCTTTTTTTCTTCTAGTTCTGCAGATAAGTGAAGGAGCTCTATTTTCATCTTATCTAGAATTGTTTGCTGGTAATAGATTTTGGCTTTGCTTCTCTGCCGGTAAATGATATATCCTGCAACTGATAGTAAGAATAAGGAGATGGCAATAATGATGATGATTGTATTCCTTTGCTGTGTAATCTTTAATAGTTCGTTCTCTTCCCGTATCTTGGCGTTGTTATACTTTTTTTCTATTTCCAATACTTTTGTCTCATTTTGAACTAATGTCAGTGAATCGAGCATGTCGGAACAGATTTCTTTGTAATGGAGTGCTTCCTTGTATTTTCCTTCTGCCTTATAAAGCAGGTAGTAAGCTTGATTGAAGTAATAAGCGATATCATTGTGTTTGGTTATCGTTTCAATCCATTCGTGTGCTTTTGCCAGTTGGTTGTCTTTTATATATATGTGTAATAGGGAGATAGAATCCTTATAGCTTTCTTTGCTGCCCGTTTCAATGGCTTTTAAGAAATATCTTTCGGCATTCTTGTATTTTTCTTGTGCCTCATATATCACTCCAAAAGCATTGGCTACATCAGCTGTTAAATCTTTGTTATGCAGTAGTTGTGAGATGGAATCAGCCTTTTGAAGTAAGGGTATGGTGTAATTAAAAGAATCAGTGAGTGTACATTCACACGCTAAATCTTTTAAGGCGTATGCATAGCTTTTGTAGTTCCTTGCTTTCTTGAAGAAGTTACTGGCCTCTTTTCTTTTCTCCAGACGTTCACTGGTTATATCTCTAAAACCATACAAATCTGCCATATAGGCACAAATATACCCTGCCACATTATAGGCCTGATGTTCTTTGGCCAGTTGCAGTGCATCGGCATATATTTGCATTGCTTTATCATACTCCCCATCTTCTACATAAGCACGGCCCAGATACAAGTCTATTTGCGCCTGTTCTTCTGCCGTGCCGTGTTCGGTGAACCATTGTTGTGCCCGTTGCCATTGGTAGATAGGGAGTAATCCGGTGGCTGCTTCGTCCGTTACTTTACCGCATAGCATACACCAGTGGGCAAAGTCCTTATCAGTCAGTTCATCGGGGGCTTGTATGCTGTCCAGTAGCACGGAAGCACTATCGGCATACATGGGAATCAGTTCCTCTACAGATTGTAATAGCGGAAGTATGCTTGTCTCTTTTCTGCATCCGGGGAGGATGAGAATGAATAGTAGTCCTGTCAAAAGTAAAGCTTTCATAAGAATGTGTTCAGATTTTGCAAATATAGTCATAAATCCGGGCAACTTGTATCTGATAGAGGGAAAAGTCAGTTTTTTATGCTTTCCGTGGCTTCTCCTTTGGAAGTGAGGTGGGAAAGCATGAAAGCTCTTTGTCTTGTCAGTGAAATCTGTCTGTTGTATTTTGTTCTTCTGCCTTTTCATCAAGTTTTATCACTAAAGTGAAGAAACTGTATCACTTTAGTGATGAAGCTTGATTACCTTAGTGATAAAAGTTCATCACTAAGGTGAAACGATTAAATGACGTTTTCGTGCGGACGTACTTTTTTCTTGCAAAGATATTCCGTGTTTGCTATACTTGAACCACCGGCGAGATGTGCCGGATTTGAATGGAGGTAATACATGGAGTACAAAAGAATTGACGTTTCCCAGATAGATTCTCTATGGGAGCTTCAAAGGCAGTACAAAGCAGAAATCGGAGAAGACGCGCCGGGTTATGCCGCCAGAGAGCGTCTGGTCAGGGCAATCAGAGAAGAAAACATTCTCTTCTACGGGGCATGGGAAGGGGATTCTCTGGTGGGCTGCTGTTCCGTCACCGTCGGATTTTCCACGTTTGATTATCTGCCCAGCGGCGTATTTGAAGATTTTTTCATCCGCCCCGACTTCCGGCATAAGGGGGTCGCCCGCCAGCTGGTACAATTTGCCTATCGGGCGAGTGCTGTAAGCTCCATGACCGTCGGCTGTGCAGACTGCGATATACCGATGTATCAGGCGCTTGGTTTTTCCATTCCCCTTGGGAACCTGCTTGCATTCGAGTAAGCGCCACAGGCATCTTTCTCCATTGTACTGAACCAGCCCAGCAGCTGAAAAGCTGCTGGGCCGGTTTTTTGTCATTTTTCCGTTTTGTCCGCGTCGGTGTCCTTCTTCTTGGGAAGGGTGTCCCAGTTGGCGCGGGCGGTGCGCTTTGCCATTGCCAGAAGCTCCTGCGCCAGAGCGTCGGTGAGCTGCCCCGGCAGCAGGCGCCAGCGCCAGTTGAAGCCGACGGTGCCGGGCTGGTTCATCCGGGCTTCGTTGCCCAGTCCCAGATGATCCTGAATGGGGACGATGCAGTCCTTCGCCACCGCAGTCATGGCCAGATTGATGAGAACCTTGTACATCCGGTCATCCGGGGTGTAGTAATCGCTCAGGTAGTTCCGAACCTGCGTCTTTGCTTCGATGCTGAGGCCCGCGTACCAACCGGCCAGCGTCTCGTTGTCGTGGGTGCCGGTGTAGACCACGCAGTTGGAATTGTAATTGTGGGGCCAGTAGTCGTTCGCGCCGCCTACATCCGCCGGGTCAACGGCAAATTGCAGCACCTTCATATTGGGATAACCGCTGTCCCGCACCAGAGCGCGGACGCCGTCGGTCATGAGTCCCAGATCCTCGGCGATGACGCTGACGTTCCCCAAGTGACGGCGGATGGAGTTGAACAGCTCCATGCCGGGACCCTTCTCCCAATGCCCGTCTCTGGCGGTTTTTGCGTCCGCGGGGATGGAGAAATATTCGTCAAAGCCCCGGAAGCGGTCAATACGCACCACGTCGTAGAGCTTGAAGCTGTACCACATCCGGCTGACCCACCATGCGTAGTCCGTGGCGCGGTGGAAATTCCAGTTGTACAGGGGATTCCCCCAGGCCTGACCGTCCTCGGCAAAGGCGTCCGGCGGGCAGCCCGCGATGGCGGTGGGGGCATTGTGCGCGTCCAGCTGGAACAGCTCCGGGTGTGCCCAGACGTCCGCGCCGTCGGGGGAAACGTAAATGGGAATGTCCCCCACGATCTGGATATGCTTGCCGTTGGCGTAGGCCTTCAGGCGGCTCCACTGCTGGTTGAATTTGAACTGCATGTACTTCTGGAACTCTATGTCAAAGTACAGCTCCCGGTTGTAATGCTCCAACGCAAAGCCCCAGTGCATCCGGATGTCCTCCGGCCATGCGCGGAAAGGCTGGTCGTGGAAGAAGGTTTTCAGCGCCATGAACAGGGCGTAGTCGTTCAGCCACCAGCCGTTGTCCCGGATGAAGTTCTGATAGTCCGGGTTTGCGCTTATGCCGCTGCGCTCATAGGCCTTGCGCAGCAGGGCAAAGCGGTGCTCGTGGAGCTTGTCAAAGTCCACCTTGGCGGGGTTGTCGCCGAAGCTCACGCCGTCGCATTCCTCCCGGGTCAGCACGCCCTCCTCCACCAGCGCGTCCAGACTGATGAGGTAGGGATTCCCGGCGAAGGCGGAATAGGCCTGATAAGGAGAATCGTCGGAGCTGCCATAGCTGGTAGCCCCCAGAGGCAGAATCTGCCAGTAGCGCTGACCGGCCTTTTGCAGCCAATCCACGAAATCATAGGCCGCCTGGTCAAAACAGCCGATGCCGTATTTGGACGGCAAGCTGGTAACGGGCAGCAGTACACCTGCGTATCTTTTCATTTCCTTTGGCTCCTTGCTTCAATATGTCCCTGAAAACCCGCCGACCCTTCGGAGGAAGCCCCGGAAAATCAACGTTTTCGCTGAAATTATAATCCCTGTCCTGTGGAAAATCAACAATTTTTTGCAGGAAATTTTCTTTTTTCAAAAGGCGGCGGGAAGCATTGCATTCATCCCCAGGATGTGCTACAATGGCTCCGCTTTTCCCCCAAAAAAACGGTTCGGGGAAACACTGTGATGAACGCCTGGCCCAAAAGGAGAATTCCATGAAATCCAAAATCGCCCCTGGCACGTCGGAGCGGCTTCCCTGGCAGATTCTGCTGTTCAGTCTGCCGCTGATGGCCTCCAACGTGCTTCAGGTTCTGTTTAATATGGCGGATATCGCCGTCATCGGCCGGTTTGCCGGCTCGCTGTCCATGGCGGCCGTCGGCTCCACCGCCACCGCCGTGACGCTGTTTACCGGCATTCTCATCGGTGTCGGCGGCGGCATCAACGCCCTCGTCGCCCGGTATTACGGCGCCAGAGATCGACAGGAGCTGCAAAGGACTGTCCATTCCTCGGCCATCATCTGTCTGATCTGCGGCATTCTGCTGCTGATTTTCGGCTTCTTCGGCTCCCGGCCGCTGCTGCGGCTGCTGAACACCAAGCCGGAGCTGCTGGACAAGGCCACGCTTTACATGCAGATCTATTTCTGCGGTATGCCCGCCCTCGCCCTGTATAACTTCGGAAACGCCGTGTACAGCGCCATCGGCAACACCAAAAAGCCGCTGTACTACCTTCTGTTTTCCGGCATCGTCAATGTGGTGCTGAATCTGGTGTTTGTCATTGTGTGCGATCTGGACGTGGCCGGCGTTGCCATCGCCAGCATTATTTCCCAGTACCTCTCCGCCATTTTCCTCACGGCCGCGCTGTTCCGGAGCCGGGAAGCCTACGGTCTTTCCCCAAAGCTATTACGCCTGCACCGGAAAAATTGCCGGGAGATTCTGACGCTGGGCATTCCCTCCGGTCTGCAAAACGCCATTTTCTACATTGCCAATATGTTCATTCAGGCGGGCGTCAACAGCTTTGACACCGTTATGGTGGCAGGCAATTCCGCCGCCGCCAATGCCGACGGCCTGGTTTACGACGTCATGGCAGCCTTCTACACCGCGTGCAGCAGCTTCATCGGCCTGAACTACGGCGCCGGACGGCGCAGGGAGATTCGGCGCAGCTACCTGATCTGCCTGGGGTATTCCTTCGGCGCGGGCGCCATTCTGGGCTTCTCTCTGGTGGCCTTCGGCCCCGCGTTCCTGACGCTGTTCACCACCGACGCCGCCGTCATCGAGGCGGGCATGAAGCGGCTGACCATCATGGGCTTCTCCTACTGCGTCTCCGCCTTCATGGACAATGCCATCGCCGGCTGCCGGGGGCTGGGAAAGAGTCTTGTGCCCATGATTATCGTCATTTCCGGTTCCTGTATTTTCCGGATCATCTGGGTTCTGACCGTGTTCGCATGGTTCAAGACCATTCCGTCGCTGTATCTCGTTTACATTTTCTCCTGGTCGATCACCGCCGCCTTTGAAAACTGGTACTTTTCCCGCTGCTACCGGAATCTGCCGGCCTAGCAC
>OLPA01001645.1_pt1 | contig 18119 bp, 19 predicted proteins | sample 1672811 | NCBI WGS metagenome assembly OLPA01 (sample SAMEA3136726, study PRJEB25190) | human gut metagenome | biome: human gut; feature: human-associated habitat; material: faeces | place: Austria | collected 2013
GTCGATTATCGCTTGCTGAACTGCGGAGCGCGACGAGCTGCTTTGAGACCGTACTCAAATCCTCTGAATGGCGATTTCCCTTGATTTTTCAAGGTTTTTCAGGGTATTCCACTAAAATTGCCCCACCCTTTAATCATAAAAATGGGGGCACTCTAAGCACCCACGGGCGCGGAAAATGCGGCATTTACAACGCTCAAAAGGTGTTCGGGCTTATTATACTTCACCTGCGCATAGATGTCCATAGTTGTCTTGCTGTTTTCATGCCCCGCAAGATACTGAACTGTCTTTGGATCAACGCCAGCATACAAAAGATTGGTAATGTAGGTATGCCGTAGCTGATGTGGTGTAACGTCAAAATCCAGACTATACACAAGTTTAGGATTGTTCTTCTGATGACCGCCAGGAATCGGCGTAACCTTGCATTTAATGCTTTGCCCATTTACATATTTGTAATAGGTGCGCTCCTTTGTAGACCGAACAACTACATACTGCCATAGCCTCTTAAACTGCGAATCGGCCAGCGGTTGCCCTTTGCTGTCTGCAATCACATATTCGGATATGGATGTTGCTTTTACTTGCCTCAGACAATCTGCCAGACACTTTGGAATAGGAATGTCCCTCTGTGCCGCCTTCGTTTTCAATGTTGTCGAAATCACCGGCCTGTTGTGTTCCGTGCGCCATGCTCTCCTTACAGAAATATATGGCGTAGGTACATCCAGAAACACGCAATCCCACTGCAACGCAAGAATTTCTTCCCGCCGCAGGCCAGAATAAAGACCGATCATAATAAATACATACGGTGGCAGCTCTCGGACGGTTTCCAGAAGCAGCTTCACCTGTTCATCTGTCAAAGCATTTTTCTTTTTCCCCGGTTTACCTCCCTTTGCCGATATTCCCACACAAGGGTTATAGTCAAGGAGTTGGTTACGCTCCGCCGAATAAAACACACACTTCAAAAGCATATTGACCGTGCTGTATAACCCTGCTGATTTTTGGGATAATGGTATGAGTGCCAACCGAATATCGTCTGCTGTCACTTCTGACAAATACATATCTCCCAGAGGTTTCACAATATAGTTGTTCATATTCTGGGTATAGCCTTTCAAAGTGCTTGAAGATACCTTGGCTGACTGCATGAGCAGCCACTTCTCACAATACTCAGCAACTGTCGGATGTTTTCTGCGGAAAACTGCCTCCTCTACTTGGCGTCGAGCTTCCAACTCTTTTTCATAAAGCTCCTCGCTCGTTTCAGCGTATAAGTCTACTCTCTTACCGTCTGCGTCTGTAATCCGCGTCCTATAATACTGGATTCCTCTCCTCATAACAGTTCCATACTGAGGAATACTCACTTTTTTCTTAGCCATGCTTTCAGTTCCTTTCCTATTATTATGTAGTTCAGCGCTGATACTATCTTTATACTGAAAATCCATGGCTCTTTCAAAGGTGCGATTTATGTAATAGCAAAAGGCGAGGGTTCCCCCTCGCCTTCGCAATGTTTTCATTTTTTACTGTGCTGTTCCATATTCGGCTTCGTCCCATTGAGCAAATGCGTCCGTTAAAACTCCTGCCAGTTCATCCGGCTTGTTATATTTAACTTTTGCATATATGTCCATGGTAATCTTGCTGCTCTCATGCCCTGCCAAATATTGAACTGTTTTAGGGTCTACTGATGAATGAATCAAATTGGTGATATAAGTGTGACGTAGTTGGTGCGGTGTAACATCAAAATCGAGGCTGTAAATCACTTTCCCGTTATGTGCTGCTTTTTCTCCGAGAACCGGATTGACGGTATGCTTCACACGTTTTCCGTTCTCATACCTATAATATACTCGAGGCTTTGCTGTTCTGGTAACGATATACTGCCACAATCTCTTAAACTGCGTATAGGAAAGCGGCTCCCCATCCCGATTGGCGATCACATATTCTGATGTCGATTTTTTCTTTGCCTCTCTCAAACAATCCGCCAAACGATCTGGAAGGGGGATATTCCTTTCCGCAGCTTTTGTCTTTAACTCTGTGAGAATAATTGGCCGGTTATGCTCTGTATGCCACGCTCTCCGAACCGTCAAATAGGGAGCCTCTGTGTCTAAATATACCGAATCCCATTGCAGCGCAAGAATTTCTTCACGCCTCAAACCGGCATACAAACCAATCATAACAAACACATAGGGCGGTAATCCCTGAATAGCGTCTAAAAGCCGTTCTGCTTGTTCATCTGTCAACGCCTGTTTGTCCTCTTGAGGAATCCCGCCGCCTTTGGCATTGAGATATATTGTTGGGTTCGTATCAATGACATGACTTTCCTGTGCTGCGCGAAAAATGGACTTATACAGGATGATAACCGACTTATACACAGATACGGATTTCTTTGAAACCGGAACAAGCGCAACCTGGATGTCGTCCAATGTTACTTCTGCCATCCTCTTTTGGCCCAGCTCCTTAATAATATGTCGCCGTACCTTGGATGTGTAATCTGTCAATGTCGTATTACGAATATGGACAGACTGCATAAGCAACCACTTTTCACAATACTCTGCGACAGTAGGGGATTTTTGACGGAATGTGATGTTGTCAACCTTCTCCAATGCCGCCATTTCCTTATCGTATAGTTCTTCACGAGTTTTGCCGTAAAGGATTACACGCTTACCCTCTGCGTCCTCAACATCGGTTCTATAATACTTATGACCGTTCACTTGAACTGTACCATATCTGGGGATTCGCTTTTTTCTTAAAGCCATTCCACCACCTCCAAAAATAATTTTCAGCGCCGTACTCTTGTTTTATCAGAACGCGCCTATTTCATCAAAGGTGCGATTTTTATCTTCGCACATTGCGATATGTTGCTCTTTTCTCTATTGGCTTCGCTCTGTGCGTACTTTTTGCGATATACTCCTGAAGGCTGGTATGGGTAAAATAGACGCAGCCATTAGGCACATACTGAATATAGGAAATCAAACCGCTATTTCTGGCTTCATCCAGAGTGGTCAAACTGATTCCTAATATTTTTGCCGCCTCTTTACGGGTAATCAGTTTTTCCATATTCAATACTCACCTTCTCTCTGCTCTTTTGACAACTTCATAGTCAAAGCCGGGGCGCTGGCTGCAATAGGTGCAGATGTCCCGTTTCTGCTGCGCGGGGTTTACTCTCCTCAAATAATAAGAGCCTGTGCCATAAAAGTTATTGGCACAGGCCGGGCAAAGGCACATGATTAAGTTTTCGGGAACCTCCTCGATCAGCCCCACACTGACGGCCAGGGCATGGTCGATCCTGCGGATGTGTTTTTCCTCCAGCCTGCCGATGTACGTCTCCAGCCGCTTTTTATCAATGGTGCGAAGCTGCTCTAAAAGAACAAGAGAGGGCAGCTCCAGGCCGCTTTCTGCTTTTAACAGGTAGTGGGTGGGGAGCTTGGCCTTTGCGTCCACCTTGCTGGAGATAGCAGCTACAATGACGGTGGGGCTGTATTTATTCCCCGTGTTGTTTTGAATGATGACAACAGGGCGATAGCCTTCCTGTTCAGAACCGATACCCCGGCCCAGATCGGCATAGTACATATCGCCGCGCAAGTATGTTTTGTTCATGGTATTTGACCTCCCTTTTAAAAATTAGGCGGCAAAGGCCGCCTATGTAGAGGCCGTGCAGCAAAACAGAATGAAGGCCGGGGAGAGATAAAACAATTCTCCTGTTTTCATTGGCCTGTCCTGCTGTACGGCCCATATTTCAAAGCAAACCAATTTGTCCTCGACACCCCGGTTTGCTGCGGGAAGTCATCAAACGGCTGGCGGCTTGCCAGCTCCACGGGGAATCTCACCCCTCGCGTGGTTCTCACGCAACCGCCCCCATTGCCTGCGACGGATCACGGCAAGAGCCGCTTCAACGCTCGGACGTTAGGCTGGACGGGAGTATCATTGTCCCCGCTGCTGGTCGTGGCCGTACCGGGAGCCATCCGGTACTGGCAGCCTGCTGTTTCTCGCTCCCTGCCAGGAAGTACAAACCAAAGACCTACTTCTCTTTTTCGGTGGAGTCTCGTTGTTTTCTTCCGGCAGATCACCGCGCAGCCGCCGCCTGGGCTTTGGCTTTCGCCAAAGCAGCGGGAATGTGCTTGATGATTGGGTATTCGGTTTTCAAGGTTCCTGGAGAGGCCAAAAAAGAACCTCTCACTCTATTTGCCGCTGAGTGAGAGGTTTGACAACCCTGTTTACTCAAAAAATTTTTTTAATTTTTTGAGTATCCTGTTTTTCCGCTTCTGTATGGCCTGCCGGGAAACGCCCAGGTGCTTTGCCACTTCGCTTTCCGTTTTCCCGTCAAAGAACAGGGCATAGATCAACGCCCGTTCCTCTTTAGGGAGTTGCAAAAGCGCGGTATGTAGCTTGTCCAACGTAAGTTTTCGGAACACCACATCCTCCACGCTTTCTGCATTAGCTGCAAACTGACGGGCGTTTTCTTCCATGAGCCTGTCCAGGGAATCTTCCCGGCTGGGAATAACCTGTTTGATTTCACCGTTGCTGCCATAAATAAGACGTTCACACTTCAAATCTTTCTCAAAGTAACGCATTTTCCGGTCGCCCTTCATATAGGCGGCATACACTTCATCCGTGACCTCGATAAGTTGGCCGCGAACCCATATTCTTTTTTTGCCAGCGTCCACGCTGTGTACCTCCGTTTCGTCTGAATTTCGAGAAGAAGTCCAGACGGACGGCGGCCCTCTGCAACATGGAAGGCTTGTCCCACCGGGAAATACCAGAAAACCGCATTTACCGACAAAGTAAAAGCGCACACACCAAAAGGCGCGTGCGCTCGGCTGTTGGTTTTTGCCTGATGATGGGTAAGACCCGGAGAAAAGAAAAAAGTCTGTCGAACAAAAAAATACCGCAATCCCCGTAAGGACTGCGGTATGTACGAAATATGGTTTTTGTTCGGTTGTGGGCGGGAAGCCGCCCGGCTTTTCTCTTTCTGGCTCCATGCTATCCCCTTATGGGGATAAGCTGACAAGCACCACCACCTTTCCCCAAATTGAAATGTTGATAGGGGTAGTATAATGTATAAAAAAGAGGAAACAGCGAGGCTTCAAAGAGGATTTGCATAGTTTCATCGCAAGTTTAGACACGTCCCGTGTGTGATTTGTCAAACACAAGCGACAAGATATGAGATTTGAAAAACCGTCCCGAATGACCTCGCTTTATGGAAAGGAAAAGCGCAGCCTCTATCAAGACTGCGCTTTGTGGATATTATGAAGTTGTTTGAAAGCGATACCCGATTTCACGAATACTCTCGATGATAAAGGGATGGTGCGGATCGGCGGAATAGAGTTTTCTGCGTAGGTTTCGGACATGGTAGCCTACGGTGCCTCGTTCATTGACAGTTAGAGCTTCGCCCCACACCTTTTCATAGATTTGGGAATAGCTTAATACCCGCCCATTATTAACTGCCAGCAGACAAAGGAGATTATATTCTTTTGTTGTTAAGGCCACTTCTTTCTGATTACAGCGCACCAGCCTTTGGCTGGGATCAATCTCAAGATCGGAGAGAGATAGCACCGGTTCCGAGGTAAGCTCCCACTTTTTCAGCTCTGGATGAAGCTGCAAAAATGAAAGGAAATCTTCAAAAACCTTTTTTTCGTCCTTGTTCAGCTTCATAATGATTATTTCTCCGATGGTATCACCTCCTGGGCGTTCATCCAGGCAGCTTCTTTTAGTTTATTGAAACTTGTTTCACTAATAACGTGTTCCAGTCTGCAAGCGTCCTGTGCTGCAATATCGTGGGGAACACCAGCTTCAATAAGCTGCCTGGTAAAAAACTGGTGCTTTTCATAGATTTGCTGGGCGATCTGCCAGCCCTGCTCTGTGAGGGAGAGTGTGCCATCGTCCTTTTTTAGCAGGCATTTCTTTTTAGACAATTCCTTCACCGCCCGGCTCACAGAAGGCTTTGTCACGCCTAAATATTCCGCCACATCTACACAGCGAGCATAACCGTTTTGCTGTTGAAGCACCAGTACAGCCTCCAAATAGTCCTCCATAGATGATGTTAAGGGCATATAGCACACCTCCTTTTTTCTGAACAAATAAAGTTATTTACACCATGCCAGCTTTCTGGAAATGTTTTTTGAGTAATTTCTTAGCAATAATCGCACCGATAAAAGCGCAAAGGCCAACAACAATAAGCATTATAATAGCCGTTATAGGCGATACCAACGTCTGCAAAATCCCCAAATAGCTTTCGCCAAACATTCCTGCGTACTGTTCAAGCGTTTGTTTTGAGAAAAACAGGAAAGGAATATATGTTCCACTGAATGCTGCTAAAACCATGTAAATAATATAACTGATTGTAAGTGTCTTTCCATTCGTACAACCTGTTTTCCAGGCAATCAGCGCAGAAATAATCCCGGCAATAATACAGCAAATTATCATAGGTGGATAAAAACCATAAATCCCTGTTACTGCACAAAAAATGAATAATGCCCACGGTTTTTTCGTCTTAGCTGCCACAAGGAAGTATGTAATAGCTGCCAGTAATGCCCACAATGGGCTTACTACTAACATAGTATAGGGAGAAAAGGACAAAAACGCACAAAGAATATAAATGACAAGCGCACATACAGATAAAAGAGCTGTGACGATCAAGTCTCTTACTTGAAAGCCTTTTTTGTTTTCATTTTGCATGGAATAAATCCTCCTTAAAATAATGATATTGGCTGGAACGATGTCCATATGACAACCGCAAAAAGAGCAAGCATACCTATCAATAAAAGGCCGTCTCTCAAGCGGAAATCAACTAATATATAGTGAGTTTTTTTACAGGGATAGCTGATCCCTCGCGTTTCTGCCGATGCAGATAATTCAGTTGCTGTCATCAAAAGTCGCATAAGTATAGGAATTAAAAAGCCTTCGTATGTCTGCGCTGGATGACTTAACACTCGCCAGAAAGATAATCCCACACCCCTCGTTTTCATTCCCTGCTTTATATAAATCGCATCCTGTTTTAGAGATGGGAGAAACCGCAAAATAATAGCTATTGGAATCACAATGGCCTGGGGGATATGGCTCACTTGAAGCGAGGCTATCAATTCCGCTATTTCCGTAGTCTGAAATAAGATGTTCAAAGCGAGTGCAATGGTTAAAATCCTTAATAAGAAGAAAGTTATCACAGAAGATAAATGGATTGGAAGGATTTGTGCCAGCATAAGTAAGGCTATATAAGCCGTTAAAAATTTAATACTTGTTTTCCAAAGCCCACTCAGGAAGGAAAATAGGCAAACAACACCAAAAAGCAATAGTCCTGTCAGACCACCACCTAAAGCAAATGCCAGCGCCGACGTCAACAAAATCAAAAGTAGTTTTATACGCGAATCGTAATATAAGCCATGATGTGTTCTCATTTATTCACCACCTTTCATCATGAAATCCTTTACAATTTTGAATGTACTTTTCCCTGTCATTTGTAAATCATCTTTGATAATCCCTTCCTTCAAAAGCAAAGTGCGCGAGGCGGTCAGACTGATAAACTCCAGATCATGTGTAATAATAAAAACCACTTTCCCAGACTTGCGCAGAAAGTTAACAGCATTGGCAACGGCATACATATTGTTCCAATCTAATCCACTTGTAGGCTCATCCAAAACGATGATTGGTTTTTCTGAAAGCATTGCGGCCCCTATTGTCAACCTCTGCTTTTGACCACCTGACAGAGCATACGGATGACAGTCTTTGAAATTTTCCAAATGAAGCATTTTCAAAATTCGAGACACTTTTTCATCTATGCCCGGAATCTTTTTGTTTCCTAACCTCAACTCCTCTGTCACACTGTCTGTATAAAGCTGGTGATCTGCTTCCTGCATAACAAAGTACACATAATCGGACAATTTTCGCTGCTTCACATTCTTTCCATCAATAAAGAACCCCCCTTGTCGACAACGAATCAAGCCGGACAGGATTTTTCCAAATGTTGTTTTTCCGCAGCCGTTTTCTCCAACCAGAGCAATCGTTTCTCCCTTATGAGCTTCTATTGAAATGCTGTGAAGAAGCTCCGGCATAGCCTTATGTGAAAAACTCATGTTTTTAATTTGGAGAAATACTTCTGAATGCCCAATCGGCTCTATCTTTTCTATTTGTATCGTATTGAGATTTAACGGACGAAGCCTCCTGCTGCGCATTTGAGAAGCAGATAGCTTTGCCATCTCCTCACCTGTTAATTCTTCGCAGATTCGTCCCTCTTTCATAATTAAAAATCGATCTGCAAGCCCGTATAGATAGAATAGCCTGTGTTCGGAGACAATGATTGTGTGTCCTGCGGCTTTCAAGGCAGAAAGGATTTTCCTCATCTGTAAAATTGCATGAATGTCTAAATTAGCCGATGGTTCGTCCAGTACATAAATTTGAGGATTAAGCGTAGTCGCTGCAAGAAATGCGATTTTTTGCCTTTCTCCACTGGACAGAGTAAAAATATCTCTGTCTTTTAGATTTTCCATATCCAATGATTGAAAGGCTCTGTCAACACGTTTGACGATTTCTTCATGAGGGATTCCATAATTTTCACAGGCGAACGCAACCTCGCTGGAGCTGTTAGTAGTAAAAAACTGACTGCGTGGGTCTTGAAAGATTGAGGCAATCTCCTTTCCAGCCTCACCAGCGTCTGATTCCTTAATGGATCGCCCTGACACAATAACTTCACCGGATAATACACCTTCAAAAAAGCGTGGAATCAAATTATTGATACACCTGGTTAACGTGGTCTTTCCACATCCACTTTGCCCGGTAATAACAAGAAATTCTCCCGATTTTATAGTAAGGTTTACATCCCTTAGATTTTCCTGTATCTGTCCTTCATATTGAAAAGAGGTATGCTCAAAGGATATAATTGGAATTTGTTTTTTCATGGCGGCACACCTCATAACTTCCAACTGATGGATTTTTCCCGGCATTCCAGAAAAGTACGATAAACCCCTTCTTTTTTTGCCAATTCCTCATGAGTTCCGTGCTGAACAATATGCCCCTGGTCAATGACAACAATTTGATCTGCTGTCCGAACGGTGGATAGCCTGTGAGCAATGGAAATCAATGTTTTGTTTTTGGTTAGTTCAAAAATTGCGTCCAAAAGGGCTTTCTCATTTTCCGGGTCTACGCTGGATGTCGCTTCATCCAAAATAACGATGGGCGCGTCTTTCAATATCGCCCTTGCTATTGAAATTCTCTGTTTTTCTCCCCCAGACAAAGTGGAACCTGCTTCTCCTATCATTGTTTCATAGCCTTGTGGGAGCGCCTCTATAAAATCATGGCAGCGGGCCCTTTTAGCGGCCTCTACCACCTCCGCATGGGTCGCGTTAGGTTTTCCGAATTTGATGTTATTTTCAATCGTATCATTAAACAGATACACCTTTTGGAATACCATACTTACATATGATAAAAGGCTATCACAAGTAAATTCTTTTACATCGTGTCCTCCAATTTTAACACTTCCAGAATTTACGTCCCAAAATCTTGCAATCATATTACACAAAGTTGTTTTCCCTGAACCTGACGGCCCAACGATAGCACAAGTAGAGTTCTGTGGGATTTTCAAGGTGATTCCATCTAAAACCGGACGGCTGTCATAAGCGAAAATAACATCTTTCAGTTCAATCTCATATGATTTCAGGACAATATCCTTTCCGTCTCCATCTAAAACCGGTATATCTGAGATGAAATCCAGCCGATCCAACTGCGTAGCGAGCATTTTACTCAAAAAGGCCCCGTCATTCATCAATTCCAATTCCATGAACATTAAAAATGCACAGATGATAAATAAAAGGCAATAGGGCAATGTGATAACTCCCCACAAATAGAGCAAAGCTGACAATAAAAATAACAGGCAACTTGTAATCTTAAATACGGCTTCATACAGCTTCATAATTCCGGCAGTAGAAATTGTAACCGCTATATCGCTGCGACACTTATTTTCAAAGGCTTGATCCACTTTTCCTTTTCCTTCTTTGCCTTTTCCGAATATGCGCAGAACAGAAATGCCTTTTATGTATTCTAATGCACTTCCCACCAACAATTCCTGAGCATTTTGCATATCTTCCGTATGCGCGCCGGCCCGCTTTTTTATCTGGCCCAGTACAAGAATTCCCGCTAAAATTCCTGTTAAAGCCAAAAACCCAATCTGCCAGCAAAATATACCCAACATTAGCGTCATGGCAAGCGCCTGTACAAAACCTCCTACCAAAAATGTTAGTGCAAGCATACAATTCCCTTCCAGATCGGAAATTGTTGTTGTCAATACTGTTTGTACGGTGCCGAGATTATTTTCTGTAAAATAGCCCATTGGTGCCCTTTTGAGCTGATTTCCAATCTCAAGACGCTTTTCCCGGAAAATCTCATATCCAGACGCACTCATTAGCACATCGCTTAGGTACTGAAACAAAAAGCGGCCCAAAACACTAAGTGCAACAATTCCAAATGCCTGTAAAATGACAGTCTCTGTTAAGTGTTCGATATTCAACATTACCAATAGCACAGCAAAAAATACAAAGGCGGCGCAGCAGGATTTCAGAGCATTGAAGATCAGTCCGGCAATTACACGGGGACGATATTTCCCAGATAACCGTAAAATCCTTTTTATAATTGAAAACATATTAAAATGTCCCTCCTTCCACTTGATCAGCTGAACTCACATAATCACTCCATAATCTTTGATAAAGTGGGCATTCTGATAAAAGCTCTTCCTGCCTGCCGCAGCCAACAATCTTTCCATTTTCCACCACAAGGATTTGATCAGCCTTCTGGATGGTCGCAAGACGATGAGCTACTACGATGAGGGTTTTTCCTTTTACAAGTTTACTGATAGCGTTTTGAATGAGATACTCATTTTCTGGATCAGCATAGGCCGTGGCCTCATCAAGAATAATTACTCTTGCATTTTTTAGAATTGCCCTTGCGATAGTAATTCGCTGACGTTCTCCGCCAGAAAGTTTTCCTCCTGCGTCTCCGGCATTTGTATCATATCCGTTTTCCAACTTTACAATAAACTCATGACAGCAGGCAGCTTTTGCAGCAGCTACCACCTCATCGTCTGTCGCATCCGGTTTTCCGAGCCGGATGTTTTCACGGATACTTTCATCGAACAGAAAATTGTCCTGTGCAACATAACTGACTTCACCCATCAACTGTGCGAAAGGAATCTCTTTAATATTCTTTCCGCCAAAAATAACTTTTCCTTTTGTGGCGTCCCAAAAACCAGCCATGAGTTTTGCAATCGTTGATTTTCCGGAACCGGAAGGGCCGACAATTGCTGAAACAGTACCTGGTTTGATTTCAAAGGATACATTCTTCAGAACTTCCGTCTCGTTATAAGCGAAAGAAACATTTTCAAAGCGATAGGCTGTTTCATCCAGTGCAACATTTTTTTCTGGACGTTTCAGTTCCGGTTTTTCAATAAAATCCCGTATTTGATCGAGGCAGGCTTTCACCATATTAAATTGTTCAGAATATTTTCCTACTCGCATAAGCGGGGCAATAAATCCAATAGGAAGGATAATGCAAGTGATAAAATCTGATAATGGTAATGTTCCAGTCATATAAAGCCATGCGCCAATCGGAAGCGTTCCCAACAATGTTGTCGGCATTACAGCCTGAATGACTGCTGACCAAAGCCAACTCTGCTTCCACCATGCCAGAGTACTGTCATGGAAGAAGTTAATTGCACCTGTAAATTTACTATAAGAAGCACTTCCTTGATTAAATGCCTTAATAACCTCTATACCATTTACATACTCAACCAGCGTACTGTTCATCGCATTTTGTGATTTCATATAAGTGGTACTTTTATTCACATAATCGTTCATCATTCCAATGTAACCCAAAAGTCCGAGGGGAATTGTAATCAATGCAGCTAATCCCATGCGCCAGTCAAGAATAAATACCAGTAGTATACAGCATAGGGGAGCCACTACATTAGAGGTTATTTCAGGCATAAAATGAGCCATCGAATCCTCTAATTTTGAAACTGTATCTGCCATCAAATTTTTGAAATTTCCGGTCGGCGTATCCAACATGACGCCCATTGGAACCCGAAGCATTTTATCTGCGATTTTGCTACGGATATTTTTCAATATTTTATATGTAGCCTTATGCGACATAAAAGAGGATTGATATGTAAGCCACAGTTTTAATATTTGCCCGCCCAAAGCGACTGCAAACAAGATACATACATTTTGAATAGTAGCTGTTTTGTTAAATAGTTCCGCGACTAATAATGACACTGTAATAAAGGGGGCCATCCCGAATAGTTCGCCCAGCGTTGCAAGAAAGGTTGAAAGATATAGTTGCTTTTTATTATTTCCTGCATAACTCAACAATTGCTGAATTGCTCCAGGTTTCGTTTTTTTCTTCATGAAAAATCCTCCTTAAATAGGTTAGCGAAAACTAACTATTTGGCAAAAAATAAATGGCAAAAGCCACTTATTTTAGTGGAAGCCCTAATACACCATACCAGCCATAGTGCTGGAATTTTATGATATTTTTTACATAATCCTCCGCCTTTTTATAAGGAACATCGTGCAAAACACACTCACATAGTGCAGTAATATATCCATGCGTCAAAATGTGTATTTCTATATCGTTTGGCAGACATTTCGCATATCCCGCTTCATATGCCGCCTTTACAAATAGGGCATTCTGTTTCGTATATTGAATTGTAATTTCTTCTATAAAGTTTTCGACGCGAGAACCTTTGCTGCATTTCAGCAAGAGTTGAAATTCCTCCAAATGCTCGTACATATAGTTGACATATGTCATTGCCTGAACACATGACGCTTCAACAGAATCCCTTTCAATAGCTTCTCTAATTCCAACTTTATCGTAAGGTTCTGCATTATCCAGAAAATCTAATGTATAATGGTAAACATCTTCGATTAAGGCAAAAAACAACGCTTCTTTATCCTTAAAATGTCGATATATTGCACCTGTTGTAACCTTTGCAGCGGTAACAATATCTTTAAGCTGCGTTGCCTGAAAGCCTTTTTTTAGGAATTCCACTTTCGCACATTCCATAATTCGCTCTCTTGTCAAGTCGGAACAGTAACTCAAAATATTTTCTCCCTTCTCTGATAATCGCTTTATTTAAGATAATCTAATTATCAAACCAAAATCAGAATAGCATATTTTTGTCTTGCTGTCAAGGGGACGATGCTTTTGTTATTATCATTATGTACCCAGCCGCCTGTGCGGCTGGGCTTCTTCTTTTTTGGAGCTGTTAACAGGCAGGTGTGCCATACCCGTAAATCTCATAGTATCTCACGGGATAGCTGTTCTGTCGCACGGAGTCGCCAGAGTTGCCCTCCACGGTGTAGACGCGGCCATTCTCCACCTTCTCCACAATCCCCACATGGTCGGAAGAACCGTCTTGGCCTCCATCATCCCAGTCAAAAAAGATGATGTCGCCGGGGCGCGGCTCATAGCTGTTATCCTGCCACAGCCCACGCTCCTGGAACCAGGGAACACCCTGGGACGCGCAGGCCGCAAACTTCGGGATCACGCCGGCTTCGATATAACCGCACTCATTGGCGCACCAGCTTACAAAGCAGGCGCACCATTCCACACGACTGCCAAAGCCGTACCAGCTCCAGTACGGTTCGCCGCCAACATTGCCCACCTGGGAGAGCGCCACCGTGACGATTTCGCCATCCCCTCCGGTAATGCCGTAAAGCACCTGGGACCAAAGGGAATTGTTCTCATCGGCTAAAAGTTCCGCCATCTGTTCCCGCTGGTCCTCGTTAAAGCCGAACTGGTTGGCCATTTCCTCCGCAGTCTTGTGGCTGACAGTGATATACAGATAGGTTTGCGTGACCGTGGTTTCCGTTTCCACGATATTGCCGTTGCCGTCATCGGATGTTTCAATCACTGTTTCCGTCTGGGTGGACGTGCTGGACGAGATCTCATTCATCTGCCAGAAGATGTCCTTTAACAGCTCTAGCTTCTCATCATCCATGGTGGCCACTTCCTGGGCGTTGTCCGAATCGGTGGTGGTTTTGACGGCGTAAACCGCCAATACCTCTTTCCACACAGCGCGGGAACCGGACATCTCCAACACATCATAGCTGTGGGACGTCTTGATCTCATCCAGGTTCTCCTGGTAATCTGTATTGATCTCCTGTACAGCAGTCTGCATGGTCTGCCCGGTGCCGGAATCCTCGCCGGAAAAGAAAATCCCAAAGCAGGAGCCGATAATCATACCGATGAGGCAGATTACAATAATTACCAGCACGGCGATCCAGCCCCCGGCAGCGATGGCGGCAATCAGCGCCTTGGTGGCTGCAATGATGGCTTTCACCGCCGCAACCGTAGCCTTGACCGCTGCCTTTGCCGCAACTACCGCAGTTCGAGCCGCTATGCGGGCGGCATGAGCTGCAGCCCTGGCCGCCCGCGCCGTGGCCTGGGCAGTCCGCTGGGCGGCTTTGGCCGCCTGTTGGCTGGTCTTGATACTGGCCTTGGCAGTCTTTTCCGCCGTCTTAATGGATTTGCTGGTGGTTTTTATGGTTCCCTTGGCCGTGGAAGAAGCCTGCTTGATGTTTTTTCGGCCCCTGTCCACTGTCTTAATGCCTTTCTTGCCGCGGTCCAGGGTCTTGATGGCCCCGCGCTCCTGACGGACCGCCTTGGCCGGCTCGGAAACCGTATCGGCTGCCTGACGGCCACTCCAGCGTGTGGCGGGCTGCCCAGCCTGCTGAGCCGCCTGTTTCTCCGCTTGTTTTTTCGGCTGTTCGGCTGCGGCTTTCCGCTTTTGGATTTTCTCCTTGAGCTGGGAGATATTCTCCTTAGTCGTCTGAACCCCTCTGCGGCCCTGTTTATCAAACTGGTGAACCGCTTCATGGGTGACGTTATCCACCCCAGCGGAAAGGCGGTCGGACGCATATTCACCAGGAGAGCTTTCCTCCGCATACAGGCTGTGGTCGGCCTTATCCTTGGTGCGGATATATGCCTCCTTCATCCGTTCAGAAGCAACCGCCGCTTTATCAATCGCTTTAATGCCTTTTTTCGCAGAAACTCTTGTTTTTATACCCTTGCCCATGGGCTTCACCTCCTTCCCCGGGCGGGGCCGCCCTTATTCCTCCAGCAGCTTGGCGACAACCACCATCCGCCCGTTGGTTCGGGAATACTCGCAGGTGGAAAGGGTAATGAGCTGGTCGCCGTATTCCGCAGTCACGCCCGTGTCATAGAGCGCCAGTTCCTTGCACTTGGCAATAAACTCGTCAAAATCTTCTTCCTGTTCGGCCCGGACGAAGTGGTAATACTTGAAGCCTTGCTCTGAGTAGGCCACCGTCTTAAATGCGGCGATTACCTCATACTCGCCAAAGCTGTCCAGCGTATCAAAATGAATGGTCTTGTGGTCCTGGTAGAAATCCTCACTCTCGTACTTGCACAGATCGGAGAACATACTGCCGTTGTTCATGTGATGGCCGTACAGCATCAGATTGTCGGAAATGCCGACGTCGCAGTTTTCCTGCATATAGGGCACCCCATAGCTGCTGTACGACTTATCAAAAGCGTGCTTCAGATAGAAGTTGGGGTTATCCTTGGTCTGCATGACGGGATAATCAATCCGGGTGCCGGGAATAGAAATCCAGCCCACCAAATCGCTGTTCTTGGCGTACACATCCGCATACTTTTCAAAAGCCGTGAGTTCTTCCGGCTCCTGGGCCGGGTCATCGGCCAGCTCCAGCGCGGGCAACTCCACATCTTCCTTGACCAGCCCGGCCACCTCGTCAAAGGCTTCGGCGCTTTGCTTTTGGTCCAGATATTCGCGGGCCAACATAGCCCCGGAGAAAAGGAACAGGGCGGCACAAAAGGCCGCCCCAGCGATCATCAGTCTGCTTTTCACTTTGTCACTCATATTTCACCCTCCTGTACTTATCGTGCCTGTTCCTTGCTGGCCGCTTGGCGGCGCTGCCCGGCCTGGGCCGATCTCAACCCCTGCAGTTCGGTTTTCACCGATGAGCGCCCGCCATTGATTCGCTCCACCGTGAGCGCCATGTCGCGTTCCATTTCCGAAAACACCTTGCCGCAAGACAGCACAAAGCTCCGCAGCTTGGCAAGCACACCCTTATCCGCAGATAATTCCTTGCTTTCCTGGGGTTCCTTTCCCGTAAGGGCAAGCCCGGCGTTTTTGATGTGGCCACCCGCCTGGTGCAATTCTTCCCGCATGGAGTCCAGTCTCACAGCGAGTTGCCCCATGCTTTTTTCCGAATGGGCAAAGCCCCGTCCCATCCGGGAAAGAACTGAGGGGATGTGCAGGGCCTGGGCCGCATGGCACAGGGCAGAGCGCCCTTTTTCCCGGAAGGTCTGCACCATCTGCTTTGCAGATGAAATGAGGTTTTCCTTTGCCGTGGAAACCATCACTTTGGTCTGGCGGACTTTACCCTCCACAGTGTCCGCAAGCTGGGAGCACCGTGCGCGGATTCCCTTGTCGTGGAGCTTGCCCACCTCCAGGCGCATTTCCTTCATTTCGTCCATCATCTGGGACAGCTTTTCTTCCATACCGTCGATATAGCCCACCAGGGCCTGTACTTCTTCCTTCTGCTTTTGAAGCCCGCTCTGTTCCAGAACGGAAATCAGGTCTATGATCTGCGGGTGGTCCCGCAACGTAAGAGCCGGTTCAGCCATTGTTCATTCCTCCATTCTCAAACGTATCATCGCGCCGGTTCCGCCTGCTTTCTTACAGGGGGCAGCTCCCGGCAGTATTTCGGGTAACGGATTTTCACGCCTTCCATAAAGTAGGGGGCGAACTCGCAGCAGAACAAATCCTCCGGGGAATAGGCGTTGCTGTGCTCCGGGTCGGTATAGCCGTTCCAGAGATTAAAAGCAAGGCGGCACACCCGGACGGTGCCGCTGGTCTGCCAGCCGCCGTGCATACCATCCGGCTCGATACAGTCCTGCTTGAAGTCAAACATCTGGCGGATGTTTGACCGCGTTTCCGGGGCAATCCCCATCACATAGAAAAAGGCCCGGTGGTAACAGTCGTTCCTCCGAGCCTCGCTCATCATATCCAAAAAGAAATCCCGGTGTTCCGGGGACGCAAAGCGAAGATTGCTCATACCGGCACCTCCTCGCCGCCGAATACGCCTTCACCGGGCTTGGTCGTCATCAGGGCATAGAGCTTGGTGTCACGGGGGAATCGGTTGATGAACGGCACCAGGGCGCTGCCATACCGGATGAGGCCGCAGCCAGCGTCCGCATTGGTGACATAGCTCATCTGCTCGTTGGAGATATTGAGGAGCTTCGCCAGCTTTGCCCGGTCGGACGCCGCCTGGTTCAGCATGACAATAAACTCCGAGTTACTGAGCATGGTGCTGGCCTGGACGGAATCCAAAAGGTACTCCACATTCTGGGTGATGGCTGTGGGGTAGGCCCCGCGCTTTCTGAACTGCCGCCATGCGCTGTTAAAGAAAATGCCGCTTTGCTCGTTTTCAAACATCACATGGAACTCGTCGATCACCACATGGGTACGCTTGCCCCGTTTCCAGTTGAGGGTGACGCGGTTCAAAATCGTATCGGTAATCGCCGTCGGACATCTTATCCATTGTCTTTTCTGCATAACCGGACATGCCGACCAACTGAATGGCATTATCTACTATTTTCCGGTCTTCCGGTTGAAGCTGACCGAGCCAGTTTGTGTAGGGAGCGCGCCCCAACGCTACCACATCTTTGCAGCGAAGATTGGCAATGCGTACTTTGTCGGTGGTTACGAAACTAATGCTCAGAGCTAATTTTTCCGGTTTCAGTGAAGCAATGTCTTTTCCTTGCAGATTGATTTCTCCCGATTGAGGACTTTCCAGTCCCATTATGGCACGCAGGAGAGTACTTTTTCCTGTTCCGTTGCGTCCTAGCAGTGCAACGAGTTGTCCGCCTGTGATTCGGGCGTTTACCGTTTTCAACAGCGTGCGCTGTCCGTATCCTAATGTCAGTTCCTTAAGTTCAATCATTTGAATCCATGCAAGTTTTTAGCTATTACCCATAAAATGACCGGAACACCGAGCAAGGCGGTGATACAGTTCACCGGAAGCAGGAATTTCTTGGCGATGATGTCGCAAAGAAGCATGCTGATAAGTCCCGTCAGCATAGTGGCGGGGACAAGTATCCGGTGGTCGGCGTTG
>OLPA01001648.1_pt1 | contig 18097 bp, 17 predicted proteins | sample 1672811 | NCBI WGS metagenome assembly OLPA01 (sample SAMEA3136726, study PRJEB25190) | human gut metagenome | biome: human gut; feature: human-associated habitat; material: faeces | place: Austria | collected 2013
TCAAAAAAGTCCATGCCGGACTTTTTTGACTGCGCTTTCCGCCGGGCATTTTGACCCTGTCAAAATGCCGCTTCGCACAAATGGCTTGTTTTTAAGCCGTTTGACGGCGGCTTATCCCATTTGAGGCGGCCTTGCCCGCGTAAAGCGGCAGGGCCTCTTCCCCAAGATTTTCCATGAAGGCCGCAAGGTACAGGCGGCAGTTGGCCCCTATTCGCTCCTCATCCATGAGATAAAGGGGCGTCGCATAATTCCGGGCAAGCGTTTCCATGTCATGCTCCGCAAAGCGCAGCGCTCCGCTCTCGTTTCTCTCAATATTATCAGACAGCATTCTGTCCCTCCCGGTTTTCAGTATTCAAAGCTTCCCTCAAAGACGCTGGCAGCACCGCCTGTGAGCGCAGCGCCGCTGTCGGAGCAATTGATAATCAGCTCCCCGCCGTTTTCAATCTTACAGGCACACTTTTATGGCTGTAAGAGCCAACAAAGCAGGAAAAAACCGAAAGCAGTCATACCGCCTGACTGTGCGCATACTTCACCCTTTTTGTGGAATACTCTGTGTAAACACGAAAGAGGTGATAATTATGACCGACGCACCCATTGGTTTTCTTATGGCCATCTCCCAGAATCAATCGGCCATGGACAGATATTCCGCCCTCTCCAAGCCCCAGCGCCAGGAACTTATTGATCGGGCAAAGCGCGCTTCCAGCCGCCGCGAGATGCAGCAGATCGTCGACAGCCTCGCCCATGAGGGCTGAAAAAGCGCCCGCTCCCTTTTGGAGCGGGCGCTTTTTCAGCAGTTCCAGCGGAAACCGGCCAGATCGACATGGTTTTCATCCCGGAATTCCACCCCCTCGGCCTCCAGCAGCCCATGCTGTTCGGGCCAGCCGGGCGCAAGCCGCCCTGCATGGTTTACCACGCGATGACAAGGATAAGAGCCGAAAGCCTGAGACACGCTCAGAGTTTTCCCCACCAGCCGGGAATTTTTCTCCCGCCCTATAAGCCGGGCTATCTGCCCGTATGTGGCTACCCGGCCTTCCGGTATTTCCGCCACAAGGGAGAGAATTTCATAAACCAGATCCTCGTTCACTGTTTTCCTCCCATCAGAGCGCCGTCCCCCTCAGCGGGAGGGTAAATTTTCCCGTATTGATTCCCTCCATTGCCAGAAGTCTGCGTTTTTTCTCTACTCCGCCCGCATAACCCGTAAGGCTTCCGTTCGCGCCCACCACCCGGTGGCAGGGAACAATAATTGAAACGGGGTTATGCCCTACCGCGCCGCCCACCGCCTGGGCGGATATGCGCTTAAGGCCGCGTTTCTCTGCAAGCCGCGCGGCAAGGCCGCCGTAGGTAACGGTCTCCCCATAGGGGATCTGCCTCAGCAGCTCCCAAACCGCCGTTTGAAACGGACTGCCGCTCAGACGCAGCAGCGGCATAAAATCCGGCTCCCTGCCGGTAAAATAAATATCCAGCCAGCACCGGGCATCCGAGAGCGCTTTATCCTCTCCGGCTGTGCCCAAAAGCGCCGGGAAATACTTTCCTCCGTAAAACCACAGCCCGCAAAGGGCGCCATCCTCCGCCGCCAGCAAGATATTTCCGATGGGAGAATCATAATCCGCCGTATATATCAAGCTTCCGCCTCCCCGTTTATTATTACAGGCAATTTTACCACAGCCCGACAAACACAGCAAATAAAACCGACAGAAACCGAAAAAGCACCGCCCGGAAATGAACTGCCCCAGTTTGTGCGGGCAGCACAAACTGGGGCAGTTCATTTTTCCCCGGCTTTTCTTTATGTATAGTGCGTCCGAAACAATACGGTTTTTTTGTCTGAAATGCCGATAGATTTTACTTAAATATTGTGGCAAAATATTAACAAGAAATTGAATCGTTATGCTATTGTAGGGACAATCGCGCAAATTGTTAAATCGTGGTTTTGTGGGCCGCTATACGATGAGCTAATTGCAAGAGATATACTTGAAGTGATAGGAGTAATTGAATGACAGTGCAAAGTGAAAACCGCATGAATATGTTCAACTTTTCCACATATGTATCCCGAGACATCTCATCCATGCCAACAAGGATCGTGGAAGGTATACGAATATACTTTGGATTCAATGCCGTATACGGCATAAGAGAGCTTGACCGCGAAGGAAATGTAAAAATCCTTGAATTCTACGGGGACGGCATATACAAAAGAGACCATTCGCTCTACAAAGAAAAGCTGGTAAAAACCGACCTTTTTGAAACAAATCTCTCAAAAATTATCGGGGAAGCAACCGCCAAAGGCAAAATGGTCTGGCGCGTTCAGGACATTGGCTACAGCCCGGAGGATTTTTTTGAAACAGAATACGGCAAACTCGCCGGGAAAAGCGGCTTCGGATACAAGGCCGCCATCGTTTCACCCCAGCCGTTGGATAAGTATTACCACAGTCTCAGCATATACAAGAACAAGTTTCAGGGCGATTTCACACCGGATGAATTGGACTTTCTCGAACAACTCGCCACTCTTTTCAATGTCTTCCTATCTGCCTACTTTGAACATTTGCGTCATCAGGCCATACTTGCAGTATTCAATTATAAAGCTACTAAGGACAACCGTCAGGTCTGCGTGATGGACTCCCATCTCACCCCTTTGTTCAAGACCGCCGACTTCGACGTGCAGTGCAACAAGCTGTTCAAGAAACGGGAATTCAATGAATTTGTTCTGAGTCTCGCCGGGGATATAGCGCAGCTTGACAGTGAGATACTTTACGAGGAATCCTGCGAACTGGACGGCGAGCCCGCCTCACTCAGAGTCTGTGTTTATGTGCCGGAAATAGAGCTTAGCTTCAACGACAGTAAGCTCATCAGCGTTACCATCACCCGCAAACCCTCCACAGAGCAGGAACCATCCCCCGGCAGTCCCAAGCTCAACAGCTATGGCTTTACCGCCAGAGAGTTCGATGTGATTGAGCTTCTCATCAGAAATCACAGCATTGATGACATCGCCGAAAAGCTCTTCATGGCAAAGCCCACCGTCCGCACACACATTTCCCATATTTACAGAAAGCTGGGAGTCAGCAATCGTTTGGAAGCTATGTCCAAACTCCGCTGAGTTTTCGCCCTGTTCCCTACACAATCTGCACAACATTATTTATAATTAGTTAATTTTGATGATGCATCTCAACTTCTGCTGAGATGCATCAATTTTTGTAAGCAAATATCATTGTCATATGTTGAGCAATATCATCGATGCGGATGATAGATAAAATTATGTCAATGTAGTATTCTTGAATTGCCAGCAAACTGGAAAACTTCTATTGAGGAGGACATCAAGCATGAAGTACGAGAAGCTATTTACCCCCGGCAAACTCGGCAGCATGACAGTCAAAAACCGCATTGTCATGCCCCCCATGGGTACCGGAATGGCAGCAGCCGACGGTGAAGCAAACGACCAGATCATCCGCTACTACGAAGAACGCGCCAAGGGTGGTGTAGGCATGATCATCACCGAGATCACCCGCGTAGATGAGGAATACGGCTGGGGTCTTGCAAGGCAGCTAGCAGTTACTAAGCCCGGCATGATCAACGGACTGCAGAAGCTGGTGGACACCGTTCACAAGTACGGCACCAAAATCCTCATCCAGCTCCACCATCCCGGCAGGGAAGGTCATGCTAGACTCAATCCCGGAAAGGCACAAATAATCGCACCCAGCGCATTCACCACTCCGCGCTGCGATGAAATGCCCAGAGAACTGACCATCGACGAAATCAAGGCTGTCATTGCAAAGTACATCACCGGCGCGGTTGTCGCAAAGAACTCCGGTGCAGACGGCGTTGAGATTCATGCAGCACACGGCTATTTCATCAACCAGTGGCTCTCTCCCTTCTCCAACAGGCGTACCGATGAATACGGCGGCAGCTTCGAAAACCGCATGAGATTCATCACCGAAGTCATCTACGGCATCCGTAAGTTCTGCGGCCCCGACTTCTACATCGGCGTAAGACTTTCCGTTGACGAAATGATTGGTGATCAGGGGCTGACCATCAAGGACGGTGTTGAGATAGCCAAGTACCTTGAGAAGATCGGTGTAAACCACATCCACTGCAGCGTTGCAATCTACGAGTCCGGCTACAACATTATTCCTGCCTACGTGTTCCCTCAGGCACCCTGGAAACAGCTCACCAAGGCAATAAAGGACGCTGTAAACATCCCCGTTATCTCCATAAACAACATCAAGGAGCCCGCCGTTGCAGAACAGCTCCTGCAGGAAGGCATCTGCGACTTTGTGGCAGTTGGCCGCGGTCAGCTCGCCGACCCCGAATGGGCAAACAAGGCCCGCCGCGGCGATGATATGGCGATCAGAAAGTGCATAGGCTGCTGCCGCTGCATTGATTCCATCTCCTACGGCAAGCATATGGAATGCTCCATCAACCCCAGACTCGGCAGAGAGCTTGAGCTGCAGAAGCCCGAGAAGGTCGGCGGTGGCAGAACTGTCGCTGTCATCGGCGGCGGTCCGGCAGGTATGCAGGCTGCAAAGGTGCTGGCGCAGAAAGAGTACAAGGTTGTTCTCTTCGAGTCCAACCCCTACCTCGGTGGCGCACTGTACCTCGCAAGCAAGAATGTTCTCAAGGAAAAGCTCGGCTGGCTCATCGACACCATGGCCTACGAGCTCGATCAGCTCGGCGTTGAGGTTCGTCTCAGCACCACCGCTACCGTTGAGAGTGTCAAGGCTCTCAATCCCTGCGGTGTCTTTGTCTGCTGCGGCGGTACGCACATCGAGCCCAAAATCCCCGGCATCGACTCCGCCAAGGTTGTCCGTGTAAAGGATTACCTTGAAAAGGGTGTTGAAGTCGGCAAGAGGGTAGCCGTCATCGGCTCAGGCGCAACTGGTATCGAGACTGCAGCCACTCTCGCGACCCGTGGCCATGAGGTCACCGTCATCGAAATGCTGCCCAAAATTGGCACTGGCATTTTGGACCGTATTCTCGGCGTGCTCGTCGCTCGTCTCAACAAGATGGGTGTAAAGCTCATGCCCGGCCACAAGCTCACCGCTATCACCGACACCGGCATCACAGTTCAGAAGATGGATGACGGTTCTTCCCTCGACATGGAATTCGATTCTGTACTCCTCGCCCTCGGCATCGCTCCTCAGACCCAGTACGCCGAAGAGTTTGCTGCCAACTTTGAGAACGCCTACATCATTGGCGACACTGTCAAGAGTGCCACCGCGCTGGAGGCCATCAAGGTCGGCAACGACTACGCATGGGTTTTTGAAGGCTGAGTCAGGTACGGCTCAACACTGAAATTTAGAAAAGGAGATTTGAAAAATGACTGAGTTCAATGGCAAAGTAGCCCTTATAACCGGTGCCGCTAATGGCTTCGGCAAGATATTTGCAATGGAAGCTGTCAAGAGAGGCATGAAAGTCGCCATAGTTGACATTGACGGCGACGACCTCTTCGGCACTACCGCCGTTCTGAAGAATCTTGGCGGTGAGGTTCTGCCCATTGAGGCTGATGTCACCGACTACGAACAGGTCAAGATGACTGTTAGCAAGACCATGAAGACTTTCGGCCAGATCGACATTCTGTTTGCAAACGCAGGCGTTGCCCCTTTCGGTGACATTTTCAATCTGCCCGCAAGAGACTGGGAGTGGACCGCATACGCAAACCTCATAAGCCACGGCTACTACTACAGTCTGGTCCTGCCCATCATGGCAAAGCAGGGTACCCCCTGCCATATCGTAGCCACCGCTTCCATAGCAGGTATTATCCACGGCATAGGCAATAACCCCGCATACTCTGCCACCAAGCATGGAGCTGTGGCACTGGCAGAGGATGTTAGAGCATACTGCAAGGCCAACAACTACGACATCGGCGTTTCCGTATACTGCCCTGCCTTTGTGCAAACCGATTTGCACCACAGCGAGCGCCACCGGCCCGCACGTTTCGCCCAGCCTGAAGACCCCTACTACAAGAGCCAGCACTACATTGACGCTGTCCGCAGAGTCAATGTCAGCATCTCCACCGGCACTCCCCTCGACCCCGTCGGGCGCAGACTCTTCAAGGCCATCGAGGATAATCAGTTCTACATCCTCACGCACTGCAAATACGCTCCCTACATCGCAGCCCGCCACCGCGGCATAGAGGCCGACGGCAAACATCCCGACGGTCTGGGTATTGAGACTAATAGGGATTTCAAGGGTCAGGTAGCCCTCATCACCGGCGCTGCCAGCGGCTTTGGTCTGGAATTTGCCAAGGAAGCTGCAGGGCGCGGCATGAAGCTGGCTCTGGTCGACATCCAGAAAGAAAAGCTGGAAGACATAGCAGCAGACTTCTCGGCAAAGGGCATCGAGTGCATCGCCCTTCCCGCAGACACCTCTCTGTACGATGATATCTGTATGACCGTCAAGGCAACCATGGACAAATACGGGCAGATCGACGTTCTCTTCAATAATGCTGGTGTTGCCGCAGTCGGTGATGCAGAGCACATCAAGCCCAAAGACTGGGAGTGGGCCGTCGGCGTCAATCTTCTCGGACAGGCTTATTACTTCAGAGAAGTCCTGCCCATCATGGTAAAGCAGGGCACACCCGCAAACATCCTCTCCACCGCATCCATCGCTGGCATCATTCCCGGCTTTGCAAAAGTTCCCTCCTACTCCGCAACCAAGCACGGTGCAGTGGCTCTGACCGAGTCCGTAGCCGCAAGACTCAGAGATATGGGCGTTACCAATATAAAGGTCGGCGTATACTGCCCCGGCTTTGTTCAGACCCGGCTCCACTACTCCGACGACTACCGCCCCGAGCGTTTCAAGCAGGGTGATGACCCCTACTACCAGAGCGAATACTACACAGCGCTCCGTAAGAGTCTCGATACGGTCATCCTCACCGGCACTCCCCTCGACCCCGTTGCGAAGAGACTGTTCAAAGCTCTCGAAGAGGGTCAGAAGTACATCCTCACCCATGAGAAGCACTATGTCCAGTTTGAGGCCCGCCACGCAGCCATCGAAAAGGCAAACGCAGACGAGGCCAATGTAGTCGTCTGAGCCGACGAATACAAGCAGTAAAGTGTTACCGAATTCCCCGACGGTAAAAACCGTCGGGAGAACTATAAAGAGAGGAAAAGAGATTATGTTTTTCAATTTCAAAAAACCCGAACATTATGACCTTAAAGTTTTCATATGGCTTTATATCGTTTGTATAAATCTTGTTCTTTTCCTGCTTGAAGAGCCTCTGGCAGCTCTTGGCTTCAAGAGCTGGCCCTTCTGGCTTGTCAACATCTGCTTCTTCCTTATCGAAGAAAAAGACCTCAAAAAGAAGCTGGTTCACATCACCTTCGGCGCGATTTTCGGCTGCATTCTTGCCTGCCTGACCATCCTCAGCTTTGTGAGCATCTTCGCCCCCATGGGCCATGTAGGTCTGTTTGTCCCCGTAGCCATCACTCTGGCTCTGGTTATCCTGGTCGGCCCCTTCTGCCCCGCATTCTTCAACTCCGTCACTTTCCTCTACTTCGTGGTATCCACCATTATTGCAAAGGAAGCTGTTTCCCGTGTTGTCACCAATTCCGTCTGCGCTGTAGTCGGTACTGTTGTTGTTAACCTCGGCTGTGTTCTTATCATTTCTCTCTACACCAAGAGTAAGATAAAGAAGGCCAAGGCTGCAGCCGCCGCTGCCGCAGCAGCAAAGGAGTAAACCCGTTTAAAAAAAGAGTAGAAACATAGCGGCAACATTCAACAAAAAGAGTCTTATGCTCTGTTCGTGCTGAGCATTATCGCCTATATGGCAAGCATTCCTCTCTGGACCTCTATGGGCCTCCTCGGCTGGCAAAAAGTAAATACTACATAAAGAACATCAGGCTTATGAGGTTTGTGACTTAGCAGCAATAGAAATTTGATTCTATAGACGAAAAGACAGCCGGGGATTTTCCCCGGCTCTTTTATTTATGTATCGTAATTTTTGTTTATTGGCAAAACTGCTAAAATGTTGCATACTTTTTTGCGGTAATTAGAGAAAGTGCTTGAAGTGTGTTGCTTCACTGAGTTATTAGTCTTACGATAGTGCTCGAAAGAGATGAATGCCGTAGAAGAAACCAGAGCCCAATACACGAATGGAGGCATTATAGGCATTATAGAACAGAAGAAAAGATATAATAAATCCTGGTGGAGTGGGGGACACAGCGAAGCGTTTCAACTTACAACAGGAGACTTCGAAAAGAAATCATTGACGAAGAACGACATCAGAAGACAAGTACAGGAAAAATATGGCATTGAAATCAAAAGCACTCGAGAGCTCAATAAAATACTAGAGGAAATGGGGTTCATTCGACGTCTCTCGAACGGAGCTGTATGAATACGCCAACAAAAAATAGACAGGCAAAAGTGCCGTAACATTAAGAAAGCCGGGGAACCAGGCGGCTGTTCTTAATGATCACATGGCAAAGCCGAGGATCACATACAAAACCAGGGATACGCCCGCCATGCACAGCACATAGGGCATCTGGGTCTTTACATGGTCAATAATGTCGCAACCGCTGGTAGCGCAGGACATAATGGTGGTATCGGATATGGGAGAGCAATGGTCCCCGAAGATGGAACCTCCGAAAACCGCTCCGGCCACAAGGGGGATGCTGATGTCCATGCTGATGGCCATGGGGAAGCAGATGACGGACATAATGGCCATGGTGCCCATGGAGGTGCCGGTGGAGAAGGAGAGGAGCATGCACAGCAGAAAAGACAGGGCAGGAAGCAGGGCCGGGCTCAGCAGGCCCATAAACACGGAGGTCAGGTAATTGCCGGTATCCAGTTCCTTGACAAGAGAGCCCATGGTAAAGCCGAAGAGCAGGATCCCAGCCACGGGGAGCATGGTGCCCATGCCGCGGAACATCTCGCTGATGACCCCGTCCACGGTAAAGAGCTTCTCCGCCACACACATGACGGAAATGGTCAGCACGGCGACGATGCAGCCCCAGAGCAGGCTCTGCATGCCCGCGCCCTGGGTGGGGTTTCCGTTTCCGGTAATGGTGAGCACGGCCAGAATGGTGACAATCAGGGCGGCCATGGGAATAAGCATGTTCTTTGCCCGGGGCTTTGCACCGCCGACAGCGCCGCCGCTTTCGCTGAGCGTGCTCTCATGGCCCGGCTCATCCAGAGCGCCGGTCTCCTCGGCCCGCTTTTCCGCCCTGCGCATGGGGCCGAAGTTCAGGTTAAAAAGGGACACGGCCAGGGTACCAAACACGGCCAGGATACAGTAAAAATTCAGGGGGATAGACTTGAGCAGCACAGAGATCGCCTCTTCTTCGGCAACGCCGCCGGCGGTGAGATAACCGATGAGAGAAGCCAGCCAGCCGCTGAGAGGAAACAGCACGCACCAGGGTGTGGACGTTGCATGGATAATAAAGGCAGACTTCTCATGGGGCACCTTCAGGGCATCGTTAAAGGGACGGGACACGGAGCCTGTGACCATACAGCTGAGAGAGCCGGAGGTGAAAATGATGATCCCCAGCAACCAGGTAAAGAGGTTTGCCCCCCGCTTGGACTTTATAAGGGCCCGCTTCTTTATCATGACCTCTGTGAAGCCCTCGATGCCGCCGGACTTTTCAATCAGGTAGATCAGGGCGCCGATAAGGAGGAAGGACACGAGCGTAATGGTGTTGCCGTTGCTCTCAAAGGTATGTATAAAGCTGTAAAAGGTGGCGTTGACGCCCTCAAAAACCGCGCCCCCGCTGAGTATCATACAACCTGTAAATATGCCCAGAATAAGCGAAATAAAAACATTCTTTGTTACCAATGCCAGAACGATTGTCAGCAGCGGCGGCACAACGGACCAGAAACCGAATTGCATAATTTTCTCTCCTTTAAATCAAAATCTTCTCACGGATCTTCCCAGATCTTTTCTGACGATCCGGCAGTCCCTTGCGGCGAGTTCGCCGCCTATCAAAACATAATCTATGCCCGCCGGGGAAAGCAGCGGAGAGGGAAAGACCGCCCGGTCGGCTATTTTATTCGCATCGAAAATCACCACGTCCGCGTCGGCTCCCGCGTTCAGGCGGCCCTTGCTCTCAAGACCCATTCTTTTTGCCGGCATGGCCGTCATCTTGCTCACGGCCTCGTAAAGGCTCAGTCTCCCCCTGCGGACATATTCCGCAAAAAGCCGGGGAAAACTTCCCGCGGCTCTGGGGTGTCCCTGACCGTGGTTCATAATGCCGTCGCTTGCCAGCGCCACATTCGGATGCCTCAGAGCCAGCTCAATATCCGCGTCCTTCATAACGTGGCAGACGGTGATGCACTCCGGGTTCTCCCGCCGCACTTTCCGAAAAATTTCCTCCGTGCAACGCTTTCCTTTATCGTCTCCCTCGCAGAGCTCCACCACCTCATAGCCGCAGTCGTAGCGGTCCAGCCAGCCCTCGTCGTAGGTGGTAGAGCCGAGCGCGGTGGAAAAGGCAGAATAGGGATAACAGTCGCAGCCCAGGTCAAGGCCGTTCATTCTGTATTCGTCCGCCATGGCCAGAAAACGCGCCATTTGCCCGAAGCCCGCCATGCTGCCTATATGGGAAATCTGCACCGGCAGGTCCAGCGCTCTGCCTGCATCCATAAACTCCCGGGCGGCCGTGAAAACCTCCTCCGCGTCCGAGCGCAGATGGGCGGCAATGATTTTATTTTTCCCGGCGCAGGGGGCGGCGGTGGCTTTCAGCTCCTCCATATCGATGCCCGGGATATATCTTATGCCGTAGGATACGCCCAAGCAGCCCCGCTCAAGGGCGGCAGCAATATCCCCGGCCATGGTTTTTCGCTGTTTTTCATCTGTGGGGCCGTATTTATCCATAGCCCCGGCTTTTTTCCGGAAATACTCATGCCCGGCAAGCATGCCTACATTCACAGCGAGTCCCTGTCTGTCCGCAAGGTCCAGATAATCCGCCGGGTCGCAGCAGTTCTGGCCGCAGTTGCCGCCGATGGCCGTTGTGACTCCCATACGCAGCATACAGTTGAATATGGCCTTTTCCTCGTCGGCGTAGATCTTTCCCTCCGGTTCCACGGGGTCCTCATGCATGTGCATATCCACAAAGCCGGGGCAGACGATTTTCCCGCCGGCATCAATTACCTTGTCCGCGTTTGGGCGCTCTCTTGTCACAAGGGCTACTTTTCCGCCCTCAAGCAGCAGATTCAGTTCCCCGTCCACGTTGTTTGCCGGGTCTATAAGTCTGCCGCCGTAAATCAATGTCCGCAAATTCTCACCCCAGTTTCTTTTCTAATATTATACAGGTTCAGTTTCTCCATGTGAATTGCAGTAACTGCTATATACATTGCAAAAGATGCTGTTTCGCACTTTACCGCGCAAAACAGCATCCTGATTTTAGTTCAATTCAGACTATTCCTCTGCGCCTGAGGCCCCGGATCTTTTCCTCATCCATGCCCAGAAGTTCCCGCAGTATTCTCTCTGTGTCCTGGCCCAAGGTAGGCGCGCCCCGCCAGACACGGCCCGGCGTCTCACTGAGCTTGGGGAACACGCCGAAAGCGCGCACCTCCTGCCCCAGGCTCTCGTCGGTATAGCTTATAAAATCCTGCCGGGCATTGTAATGAGGGTGCTCCATGCTTTCGGCAGGGCTGTTTATTCTGGAACAGGGCACCCGGGCTTTCCGCATTACCCGCTCTATCTCATCCGCGTCGTGGCTCTCAAACCATTCCCGGGTTATGGCGGCAAGCTCCTGCCCCAGTTCCGAGGACACGGCTTCCTTTCCTGTGGCCGCTTTCAAAAAGGGATATTTTTTGCGGCTCAGCCCCAGGGCGTCCAGGAAGCGGCCATACACGATCTCTCCCACCGCGCCCACGCTCACATATTTTCCATCCCGGCTCACATACACGTCCCAGGGCTGAGCGTCCGGGTTCTGGTTGCCGTTGCGGAAGATTTCACCCACGCCCAGGCTGTGCCTGGTAAAGGCGTCCCGCATAATCTTGGCCTGGGACTCATACTGAGACACGTCAACGACCTGACCCCTTCCGCTTCTCTGCGCCTCAGTATAGGCGGCCAGCACCCCAAAGAGGGCGAACAACGCGGTCACATAGTCATTCAGCGCCGGCGCCGTAAGCTGCGGGGGCCGGTCGGGGTAGCCGTTATAGAGGGCATAGCCTGAGAAGGACTGGCCCGCCATGTCATAGGATGCCTGGCTGCAGATCTCCGGGATCCCGCCGAATTCCTTGTGTCCATAGCCGGAAATGTGTACGATAACGAGCCTTGGGTTGATTTCCAGCAGCTTTTTGTCGTCCAGGCCGTATCGCTTAAGCCACAGAAGATTTTCCATGAACACATCGCTTTTTTCTATAAGGCCGTAAAAAATCTCCCGGGAGTCCGGGTTTTTCATGTCCATTTTCAGGGTCATGGACAGGCGGTTACGGGCCTCCTGAACCCAGGCGGAGCTGACCTCCCCCAAAGGCCCCCTGGCCACCGGCAGAAACTTTCTGTATGTGTCCCCTACCTTCGGCCGCTCTATCTGGATAAATTCTGCCCCGAATTCCGCCAGAAGGCTGGCGGCAAAGGGCATGGCAATAAGGGATCCGGCCCCGATGACCCTCATTCCCCGAAAAGGGCCGAACTGGGGAATAAGATAATTTCTTTCTTCCATCATTTCCTCCGGAATAATAATATGCCCGGTGGGCTATATGTAATATAACCCGCCGGGCACGTTTCTGCAAGGAGTAAAATGTAAGAAGTAAAAGAAGTGTGTCGAAAGCAGAGGCCGCGGATAGGCCGGAACAGCTCCCCGGCATGCTCCCTGAGGACGCTTTTCTTGATTTTACCCGTCACATTATGGGGCAGAGTGTCCACAAAGGCTACATAGCGCGGCTTTTTATCGCTTGGAAGGCTGCAGCGGCAGTAGGCAATCAGTTCCTCGTCGGAGAGGCTGGCGCCGGGATTGAGCACAATGGCGGCAGCCACCGCTTCGCCGAAGCGCTGGTCCTCCACGCCTATGAGGGCACAGTCGAACACGGCGGGATGCTTCCTCAGCACATCCTCCACCTCCTGGGCGCAGACATTCTCCACCATCTTATCCGCACTTGTTTTACTATATAGACGCAAGTACTCAGGGTAATGAGTTTGTCTCCGCAGCTTGCATCTACACCGGTATCGTATAAGAATTTCTCCTTGTATTTATTAATCGCATAGTTGAATTCTTCTTCATCGGCAGCATCCGTAAACTGATAGTATCTGAATCCGGGCTCTTTGCTGGAATACACACGGTCATAAAAAGCAGCCATTACCTCATATTCGTAGTCCGCATAAAGATCACTGAACATAATGGTGGATATTCCTGCCAGTACGCCTTCTCTCCATCGTTCAGCAAACTACGGAAAACGCTGCCATCTCTGAGCTTATGACCATAGATCAGGATATTATCACTGTCGCGGGTACAATTATTATCCACAAAAGGTGTACCAGCATAGCTGTAATTTCCATAGAAATCGGCATGCAAATACTTTTCATTGTCTTCATCTGAACGTATAACAGGACAGTCTAATTCTGTACTGTCCATCTGAACCCAGCCAAAGAAATCCGGATTTTGCTTTTGAATCTCCTCATATTTATGTCTTTTACAACTGTCAAAAAGTAAAAAATATATTTGATTTTTTGACATATGGAAAAGCCGTACTGCTTTTTAGGTTAAAAAACAGTACGGCTTTTTTCGTTTGGATTGTTCCGGTTTTCCGGGAGAATTTAATTTTTTTCAGACTTTGGCAGTTTTTCCGCTCTTTCCTGTGCCAAGGGCCTCCAGCTCTTCCGGGCTGAGAGGGCGGTAGGTCTTCTGGCTGTTTTTCTGGCCGGTCTTCCAGACAAATTTTCCGGTAAAACCATATATGATGGCGATAATGGGGCAGAGCCAGCAGAAGAAGGCATAAGGCAGATACGCCAGCGTGCTCACTCCCAGGGTGCCAGCCATATACGCGCCGCAGAGGCTCCAGGGAATCAGGGGAGAGATGAGCGTGGCGCTATCCTCCAAAGTGCGGGAGAGCACCTGAGGCAAAAGGTCTTTCTTCTTGAACTCACCGATGAACATGCGCCCGCCCACAACAATGGGCAGCGTCTGGCTGGCTGTGGCGGCGAGCAGCAGAGTGCAGGTGACGATAACGGTGGTGATCAGACCGCCGGTGGACTTGACCAGTGCCTTCATTTTCTCCAGCAGCACAGGCAGCAGGCCGGTCTTTTCCATAATCGCCCCATAAAGCATGCCCAGAATTCCCAGGGATGCCGTCCACATCATGGACTGAATGCCGCCCCGGTTCATAAGCCGGTCGAACTCCGGCAGGCCGCTGTCGATGGAGAAGCCGTCCTGGAGCACAGCGGAAACGGAGGTGATTGTGCCGCCCTGGAAAACCATGGCCAGAACCACGGCGATGCCGATGGATACCAGCAAGGTGGGAATAGAGGGGCATTTCAGAACCGCCATTACAATGACCGCCGCAGCGGGCAGAAGAAGAAGAAGGTTCATGCTGAAATTGCTCTCTATGGCGGTCAGCGTGGCCGTAACCATCTCGGAGTCAACGCTGTCCGCGCTGTAATTCAGGCCCAGCAAAGCGTATACCACAAGCGCGATGAGAAAAGCAGGACCGGTTGTATACATCATGGATTTAATATGGTCGAAAAGGTCGGCCTCAGCCACCGCGGGAGCAAGATTTGTAGTGTCCGACATGGGGGACATTTTATCTCCCAGGTAGGCGCCGGACACGATGGCTCCGGCAGTCATGCCCGGATTTACCCCAAGGCCCATGCCTATGCCCATCAGGGCCACGCCCACCGTGCCCGCTGCGGACCAGGAGCTGCCGATGGCAATTGCCACAACAGCGGTGATAAAGCAGGCTGTAAGTAGGAACACAGAGGGATTTATAATTTTCAGACCCCAGTAGATAATCATTGGTACCGTGCCGCAGACTATCCAGGAACCAATGACGGCGCCGATCAGCATCATGATAATGGTGGGCTGGATACAGATTTTCCCGCCGTAATCAATGGCGTCTGCCAGGGGCTGCCATTTGTGCCCATTATTCAGATAGGCAACGCCCAGCGTCACCGCGATGGATAACAGCAGGTTCACATGGATGGGAATGTCAAACCAAAGCACGGAACAGACCATAGAAACCAGCAGGAACAGTATGCAAAACAGAGCCCAGCCAAAGGACATCTGCATATTTTCATTTTCTTTCATTTTCTCTATCTCCCAATTTTTTAAAAAAGATATTTATCGGCCGCCTGGGCTATCCATTTGGCATAGGCCCTGAAGCAGACAACGCCTTCCTCCGCAGTGGCATCCGCCGGGTCCCCGATGTAGCCGGGGGAATTATCCGCGTAGCGCTCCACCGGCATAAAAACGCCCACAGAGCCGCCATAGTAATACAGCCCGCCCATTTTCACCGGCTTTTCATCCTCCGGCGCATAATAGGGTTTGGCCTGCTCAAGGTGCACAAGCGCCGGCGCACAGGCCATGACGCAAGCCGTCTCGTCCTCGCCGCCGTGGCCCTGATGCTCAGCGTTTTTCAGGACAGTTGGCCAGAAGTCGTTATGAGGCGGGACCCAGTCGGCCACAATGCTTTTTATTCCAAATCGATTTGCCAGATCCTTTGCCGCCACGTTCAGCGCCGAATGGTTCTCTGAGTGGTTCAGGCAGAGGACAAATTTCTCAAAGCCCGTCTCATGGAGGGCAAGGATCAGATCCTCGGTCATCTCAATAAAGGTCTTTTCATTCAGATAGGCGTTGCCGAAAAGATGCTCCCCCTGTCGCTCAAACTGATTTGTCTGCGTACCAAAAGGAACCGCAAAACCGGGAACCGTCTTATGGCCCATCTCCAGAAGCGCTTCATGCACGCATCTGATCAGGGTGTTGGCCTGAAAATAGTCCGCGCCCAAAGGCAGATGCACACCATGGTTCTCAATAGCGCCAAAGGAGAGAATAACCGTGTCCGTCTCCTTCATGGCCTCTTTAAGCTCCTCCGCCGTCATCTCCATCATGGACTTGGGACCTTTTACCGTATAAAGCGATTTCCAATTTTTCATTTTCTTTTCCTCTCAAGTGAATATTTATTCATCAGTAATGCATAATATATACTTTTATTCTTTGCTTGTCAAGTATTTTTGCATATTTATTTGAAATATCTTCTGTTTTTTTACACAAAAAAGACCGAAAGGGCAAAACCCTTTCGGTCTTTTTTCCATATGCCTGCTTATACAGCACAAGCCGTTATGCCGCTTCCTGTTCCCCATTCAAAATCTCGGAGCAGGCAATGCCATCATAGTCCTCAAAGTCTATATAAGGCTCGCAGTCAAGGCCAAGCACATCGCCCGTTAAGGCGTCAACAAAGCAATCATACTTCATCCATTCCCCCCGGAGCTGGAGCTCATATACATTGCCCTCAAGTTCCATGGAGAAAAATCTGCTGTTTTCGGCGTCTAGCTCCAGGTAATCTATCACATTTCTAAGGGCCTCATATTTGTTAAGCATTTTTTCCATTTTAATTTTCCTTTCTTCATCGCCTATGGCTTCTTCTTTCTATGGGCAATAGAATACAGTGTATTTATAAGAGGAAAATTAAAATAAATGGGATGTTTTGTTAAGGATTTATGTACCGGTAATGAAGTTTGAGATAATGTACAATAAGTTGCGCAAATTGAAAAGAGCAAAAAAGAAGACATAGCTTGCAGGCTCTGGTAGAATGAAGTCACGACACACCATTCTGAAAGGAGACAGCAAACTATGTCCGAGAAAATTGTACAGCTGAACGAGGAAATTATCAAGGGCCAAATCAAGGAATTGGTTCGCGGCAGCGTAGAGGAAACCCTGAACGAGCTGCTGGAAAAGGAGGCGGAGTCCCTGACGCAGGCGGCCCGTTACGAGCGCAGCGAGGCCCGTCAGGGCTACCGCAGCGGTCACTACGACAGGAACCTTACCACGACCTCCGGTGACGTTACGCTCCACGTCCCCCGGCTCAAGGGCGTGTCCTTCGAGACGGCCATCATTGAGCGGTATCGCCGCCGGGAGAGCAGCGTGGAGGAGGCCCTCATCGAGATGTATCTGGCGGGCGTCTCCGTGCGCCGGGTGGAGGACATCACAGAGGCACTGTGGGGCAGCAAGGTCTCGCCTGCCACCATCAGCGAGCTGAACAAGAAAGCCTACGTTCACATCGAGGATTGGCGCAACCGTCCCTTGCAGGGCGGACGGTATCCATACGTCTATGTGGACGGCATCTACCTGCGCCGCAACTGGGGCGGAGAGTACGAAAATGTTGCTGTTTTGGTGGCGATCGCCGTGAATGAGGACGGTTTTCGTGAGGTTTTAGGCGCTGCCGAGGGCATGAAAGAGGACGAGGCCAGCTGGGTCAGCTTCTTCCAATGGCTTCGTGGACGCGGCTTGGACGGCGTAAAGCTCGTCGTCGGTGACAAGTGCATGGGGATGCTGGAGGCCGTGGGCGAGGTGTTTCCGGACGCCAAATACCAGCGCTGCACGGTGCATTTCTATCGCAACGTTTTCTCTGTTGTGCCCAAATCCAAGGTCAAAATTGTGGCAAAAATGCTCAAGGCGATCCACGCCCAGGAGAGCAAAAAAGCGTCCCGCGAGAAGGCAAAGGCTGTTGTTGCCGAGCTGCGCGCCATGAAGCTGAAGGAAGCTGCCAAGAAGGTCGAGGACGGCATTGAGGAGACACTGACCTATTGCGATTTTCCCGGCGAGCATTGGACCCGTATCCGCACCAACAACGTGATCGAGCGGCTGAACCGTGAGATCCGCCGCAGAACCCGCGTGGTGGGGACGTTCCCCGATGGCAACTCCGCCCTGATGCTGGTCTGCGCCAGGCTGCGCCATGTGGCGGGCACCCAGTGGGGCTGCAAGAAATACATGAACATGAAGCACCTGGAGGCGGCTCTGGACGACGCCTTCATTGCCGGCTGACTTCATTCAGCCGGAGCCTGCAAACAACTTTGCGCATAAATCTTGACGGCACCATTTTTTAAGCTTTGAAGCCACTCGTGGCAACGATTTGGCAACAGAATTTCATTATTCACAAGAAAAGAGCGATCTGATTTCAAATGAAGTGAACTGCACCCCATTTGTTAGACAGTATGTTATACTGAATAACAAGTGGGGTG